>Ga0114921_10000315_pt1 | contig 20465 bp, 22 predicted proteins | sample BentaG_FD_87016 | JGI IMG/M metagenome (GOLD analysis project Ga0114921, IMG submission 87016) | Deep subsurface microbial communities from South Atlantic Ocean to uncover new lineages of life (NeLLi) - Benguela_00093 metaG | ecosystem: Environmental > Aquatic > Marine > Oceanic > Sediment ... | reverse complement strand
GTGCAGGGGCCGAAGATTGTCGCGGACATGTTGAGCTATGACCCCGCCACCTTGCAAGCCGACTTTCAGAACGCGCAATCGCTGGCCACCGATGAATATCGGCCGCAATTGGTCGCCCAGCAGCAAGCGGTGCAGAAGACAAAGCCCGTCGCCAACGATTATTGGGTCACCAACAGTGGGGTGCAGTCGGCGTCGGCGGATCACGCGTCGATGCTGCTGCTGATGCAGGGACAGCGGGGGACGCCGCCCAACCAGCGGTTCATCAGCGCGACTGTCCGGACGAACTTTGAGAAGTCGGCCGACGGACAGTGGCTGGTGGCTGATCTCACGGTGCTGACCAAACCCAGCGGCGGCGGAAAGTGAGCCCGCGGCGCAAGATCGAACCGGTTGAGGACGTGCCGGTCGACGAGCGGGTCACTGAGCGGCCGCGGCGCTGGGGTCTGCCGACCGTGGCTGCACTGGCTGCGATGCTGGTCGCGGGGGCCGTCACGGTGAGCACCCTACTGCTGATTTCGCATGAGTCGCATCGGCGCACAACGATCAAGGATGTCTCGGCGGTGAGCTTTGTGCGGTCATTCATGACGGAGTTCACCTCGCCGGATCCGTTCCACGCCAACGACTACGCCGAGCGAGTCCTGTCGCGCGCGACCGGTGACTTCGCCAAGCTGTACAAGGAGAAGGCAAACGAAATCGTCGTGCAGGTCGCCCGGGCTGAACCGACGACGGGGACGGTCCTGGATGCCGCGGTGGAAAGGTGGAATGACAACGGCAGCGCCGACGTGGTGGTGGCCACCAAGATCTCCAGCAAGTCCCCGGACGGCAAGACTGTGGTTGAGAGCGGACACCGTTGGGTGGCAACGGCTATCAAGGAAGGCGACCAGTGGAAGATCAGCGCCCTATTCCCGGTGATCTGAGCGACGAGGCCGGGCTTTCCGAACAGACGGCTGCCGAACAGACGGCTGCCGAGCCGGCACCAGCCGCCGTCGTCCCGGCCAGGAAAAGAGCGCGGTCACATCGCATGCCGGTCGGCAAGTCGCGCAGGACTGCGGCGCCCGTCAGCCCGCCCGAGCGCGTAGCCGAAGACGAGACGAAGGAGAAGCCAACCCTGCCCGACGCCGTGACCGACGATGCGCAGGCCGCAGGGGAAGCCGCTGCGACTGTGCCAGAGACCGACGTCGTGCCCGAGGCCGACGATGCCGTGGAGTCGCCGGCGGGAGGGAGGCTGGCCCGCGGCGCAGACGAAGCCGCGGTTGACGAGACGCCGTCCGGCGAGGTGGACATGGTTTCCCCGGCGACCGTCGGTACGCCGCGCAAACGCGGGCTTCGCCGGTTCCTTTCCCGGGCTGGGTCGCAGCGAACCGCGGACGCTAAGACCCCAACCGATGATGCGCAGATAGCGGAAGATGAAGCGCGGATAGCGGAAGATGATGCGCGGATAGCGGAAGATGAAGCGCGGATAGCGGAAAATGAAGCCGGGATCGGGTCCGACGAGTCTGACGAGATCATCGACGGCGGCCCGGAGGTCGATCCCGTCGAGGGCGAGGAAAAGCCAGACGATAAGACGATTCTGATCGAGCGCAAGCCTGCGCGCAGATGGCAAGCGGTCGCAGTCGCCGCGGCGGCGGTGCTGTTCGTCGGTGCCGGGGCGTTCGCGGGCGCAACCGTGCAGCCGTATCTAACTGACCGCGCGCTCGTCGACATCAAGCTTGATGTGGCCCGGACGGCCGCCAAAGCGATCACCACGCTGTGGACCTATACGCCAGACGATATGGACACGCTGCCCGATCGTACGGCCCAGTATCTCGGCGGTGACTTCGAATCGCAGTACCGCAAGTATGTGGACGCCGTCGCGCCCACCAACAAGCAGGCTCAGGTCACCAACGACACTCAGGTTGTGGGAGCGGCGGTGGAGTCCCTGCGCGGTCCGGACGCTATCGCGATTGTCTACACGAATTCGACGTCAACAAGTCCGCTGACCAAGGGCATTCCGTCGATGCGGTACGTGTCCTATCGGCTGATGATGCAGCGCCGGGGGGCCCGGTGGTTGGTCACCAAGATGACGACCATCACCTCGCTGGATGTCACACCGCAGCTGTAGCCCGGCGCCTACTGCGCGTCGAAGTTCGTACTGGAGGCCGCCGCCGAGGCGTTGCGAATGGAACTAGAGCCGTCTTACCCGGATGGGCGATGAGTCGAGCGGTGCCCGTGGCGGTGACGGAGCGCGTCGGCCGACGTCAAGTCGTCGGGATAGTCGGCGTCGAAGGGGAGGACCGCATCCTCCGTCACGGCCGACTGCGCGGCGCGTTGCCGTCGTACCCGCAGGGTGTCGACTGTCAGCAGCACCACCCCGATGCCGCTCACGGCTATACATAGCCACGTGAGGACTTCATTGCCGGTGACGATCGCGGTCACGAGCGCGGCGAGGCCGATGGTGGCCATTACCAGTGCGACGATCAGCATCGCGATCATTACCTCCGGGGGCTCTGTACGTTCCCGGCGAACCTATCGACGCTAACGCGCTTGGCGTTCTGCGTCTGAAGTTCTAGACAAGCCGGCGCGGAACAGGTGTCCTCAGTTGAACGCGAGCCAGCTGGGCAGCGCTCGCTCACGGGAATCGCACAGTACCTGCCGGGTGTCGCACGATCCCTTCGGCACCCCGGCTCCGGCCCACATTCCGCCGGTGTCGCGGCGCAGCACGATCGCCGACGACCCGCCGCCGTCCAGCAGAATCGCAGTATCGCTGCCAAGGCCACGGAAGAGATCCTGAATCTGATCCGGGGTGTAACTACCGCCCTCGAAGACGTACATCTCGTCCTTGCCCCTGGCGTACGCGAGCGCGGTCCGCGCTGCACTCGGTCCGGGGTCGTTCAGCTGCCCGGTGTCGCTGGGTGCCAGCAGGCCGAGCCCGCTGACCGCGACAAACCGTGCACCCTTGTCGAGCAGACCATGGATCACCGGCGATGCGGCGTCGTAATCATTCGTGTCCTTCGGTGGCACTACATACGGCGCTCCGCCGACGGGCAGAATCATCGTCGATAGCGCGGTCCAGCGTTCGTCACCGTTGGACAGGCCCTGCTTGCCGGCGTAGGCGACGGTGCCGGTGACCGCCGTGTTGGCACGGCCCTGACCGCGGGTGTTGTCGACGTAGGCGCCCAGCGGGGAGCTGCAACCGGTGGACCTCCACGACCCCCCCGATTGGGGCCGCACATCGTAGAAGTTGGCGTTGATTGCGATCGTCGGCCTGCCCAGCACCTGCCACGCTTGCAACGGAGGGTAGGTCTCCGATGCCTGCCGTAGCCCCTCTCCGGTGCGCGCCCGTGGATCGCGCTCACAACGCGACTGGTAGCCGGAGTGAGTGTCCACCAGAAGGCGTGGAGTAAGCCGTTGCGATGCCGCCTTGATGGTCATGAGGTGACCGCCGTTGTTCATCTCATACCAGCTGCCGCCGGCATTAAGCATTGGCGCGGGATGCCCGCCTCCGAAGTTGTAGACCAGATATGACCCGCGGGTGGCGGCAATAGCGTTTGCCAGCTGTTGGCGCCCGTCGGCCCGGGCGAGTGGTTGTCCGGTGGTGGTAGCCAGCGTGGCGCACAGCATCACCGCGGCGCAGCCGACTGCCATACGCCGGAAGGTCGCAGCTGGAGTCGGCACGTTCGCCCTTTCGGAATTGAAGTCATTACGGCATACAAAACAATAGCCACACGCGCAACACTGTCAACTTCTATAACAATTGGAAGACGGTTCGGACCCAGGCGAATTACGTTCCCCCGCTTAACCTTTGCTGGTCCACTCTGAGATCGGTGGCATCGCCGGTGTAGGGCCTGATTGCCCCCACCTCACGCCGTTACCCGGCTTGCATCGTCGCCGAACGCCTAGGGCGGGGTCAGACGGTACACCGCGCCGGCGAAATCGTCAGTGATGTAGACCGCGCCGTCGGGAGCGGCCACCGCGGCCACCGGTCGCCCCCAGCGGGTTCCGCCGGCGTCCTGGTACCCGCCGACCAGCGTCTGCTGTGGGCCCAATGTGCCATTGCGCCAAGCGAGGAACGCAACCTCTGGGGCCCGCGGTGGCGTGCGGTTCCACGAGCCGTGCACGCCGATCAGTGCGCCGTGGGCGTACGGCTCGGGCAGCGCACCGTCGACGAAGCTCATGCCCAGCGGTGCGGAGTGCGCGCCGAGGGTCTGTTCGATCGGCGAAAGTGTTCGGCAGTCGAGCATGCTTCCGTCGGCGTTCGTCTGCACGTCGCGAATGAAGTGCGTGCCGTCCGGGTTGCAAAACGGCCAGCCGAGTTCTCGCCCGGGCGTGAGGCGGGCCACCGTCTCGGGGGGATGTTCGTTGACGTAGTCGGTGATGACATCGCCGAACGACGGGCCCGGATACGGGTAGGCGACCTGATCGCGGTTGTTGACAGCGGTCCACACCGATCCGTCAGGCGCGATAGCCAACCCGGTGCCGTTGCGCACACCGGTCGCGAACGCAGTCGGTGCGCCGCCACCGGGCGGGATCCGCATGATAGTTGCGCGCGGCGGGTTGGCGTCGCGGTCCGCTGCGGAGATGTTCCCCGTCGAACCGATCGAGAAGTACACCGCGCCGTCGGGCCCGATCGCTACGCTCTTGAGCGCATGCCCGTAGGCACCGCCCAACTCCGGGGTGCGTGCGTCGGGCAATCCAGCTGCGACGACGCGCCGACCGGCGACCTTTCCATTGGCGTAGGTGTATGCGTCGATCCGGTCGCTTTCGGCGACGTACAAGGTGGAGCCGGCAAACGCCAGGCCGTGCGGTTGGTCCAAGCCTTCGAGCAGCACCGTTTGGTCGGCGCCGCCGTCCGGCTTCGGCGCCAACCGCAGCACCCTTCCACCGGCCGGTACCGATACCAGCAGCGCGCCGTCCGGTGTCCACGCGGCCAGCCTGGCGCCGCGCACCCGCGCCAACACCGACATGGTCCACCCCGCCGGTGCCAATACCTGGCGCGGGACGTTCAACGGCGGCTGGGCCAGGTGCGGTGGCACTCTCAGGGTGACCGGCACCAGACCTGCGGGCTCGGCAGCGCGGGGGGCGGCCGGCGTCGGCTGCGGGAGCGGGAGCGGGACAAATGTGTGACCGCAGCCCGCGACCACCAGGGCAAGGATGGCAATCGCACTTGCACTGGCGGTGACGCGCAAGTTAGCCGGCCAACCCCGCATGCATCTCCCAGACCAAAATTTCTGACGGCTGACCAGCGGTCACCCGTTGACCATCGGAGGCTGTGAACCGGACCGCATCGCCGTCGGCCAGGTCGCCGGTGCCCTCCAAGGTGACCTCCCCTTGCGCAACGAACAGATGCAGGTAGGGCGCCGGGGGTAGTGCGATCCCGTCGCCGGGCTGCAGCCGCGCAACGTGCAGCGCCGCGTACCGGTTGCCGATGGCGATTGCCGCATCGTCGCGTTGCTCGCGTATGCCGGACGCGATGGTGACCAGTCCGCCGCGCAGCAGCTTGTCGTCGATCTCACGCTGCTCATAGCCCGGTGGCCGGCCGGCCTCGTCTGGCGCCACCCACATCTGTACGAAATGTACTGGTTCACAATCGGAGTCGTTCCTCTCCGAATGCAGAATGCCGCTTCCGGCAGACATCCGCTGGGCCAGGCCCGGGTAGACGACGCCGGAATTTCCGATCGAATCCTGGTGGGCCAGTGCACCCTGCAGGACCCAGGTGACGATCTCCATGTTCCGATGCGGGTGAGTGTCAAAACCGGCGCTCGGTGACACTGTGTCGTCGTTGTTGACCAGCAGCAGCCCGTGATGAGTGTTGGTGGGGTCGTAGTAGTCGCCGAACGAGAACGAGTGCCGGGAGTTCAACCACCCAGTCGTGGTGGCTCCGCGGTCCACGGCACGCCGAGCCTCGACGGTTGCGGTGCCGGTCATAGGCTTGAGCGTAGGTCGGCGCCTGGATGCCGTCGAACGCGACAGCTACCAGTCTTCTTCGGTGAACCTGATGACGCCGCGAATGTTCTTGCCGTCCAGCATGTCCTGGTAGCCCTGGTTGATGTCTTCCAGCTTGTAGGTGCTGGTCACCATGTCGTCGACATTGAGCAGCCCGGACTTGTACAGGCCCACCAGCCGTGGCGTCTCAGAACGCGAATCGCCGCCGCCGAAGATGTTGCCTTTCAACGTCTTCTGCAACATGGTGAACAGGAACAGATTGAGTTTGACGTCGACATCGGTCATCGCGCCCATGCCCGTCACCACGCAGGTGCCGGCCTTGGCGGTCAAGATCATCGCCTCTTCGATCATCTCGCCGCGCATTTCGCCGACCGCAATGATCGTCTTCTGCGCCATGATGCCCTCGGTGAGGTCGATCATCGGCGCGATGGCGGCCGCCATCGACTCATAAGCATGGGTGGCGCCGAACTTGATGGCCTGGTCTCGCTTGAAGGCCACCGGGTCGATGGCGATCACATGCCGGGCGCCCGAGATCACCGCACCTTGCAGCGCACTCATCCCGATGCCGCCGACCCCGACGATGACTACGGTCTCGCCCGGCTGGACCTCGGCGACATTGGTGGCCGAGCCGAAACCGGTCGGCAGGGCGCAGCCCATGATGGCCGCAGACTCGAAGGGCACGCTCGGGTCGATTTTTACGACCGAGTCCTTGTGCACAGTCATATGCGGAGCGAAGGTGCCGAGCAGGTTCATCGGTGAGACCTCATGGGGGCCGGCGTGGATCCTTGAGGTGCCATCGGCGATGGCCTTGCCGCCCAGTAGCACCGCGCCGCGATCACACAGCGATCGGAAGCCCTTCAGGCACGGCGGCATTCGCCGCAGGACGGAATGAACGCCAGGATGACGTGGTCGCCTTCAGCCAGTCCGGTGACTCCTTTGCCGACCTTGGTGATGACGCCGGCGCCCTCATGCCCGCCCAGCGCCGGCAGCCCGATTGGGGTGGCACCGGTGGTCATGTGGTAGTCGGAATGGCACATGCCCGCGGCATGCATCTGGATCTGCACTTCGTCTGCGACCGGGTCTCCCAGGTCGATCTCGTCGACCTTGAATCCGGAGTTCAGCTCCCAGAGCAGTGCGCCCTTGGTCTTCATGCGCTCGGCGGTCCTTCCACTTGCTGGCGGATGACCGTGATCTTAACCACAACCAGGAACACGTTACAAAATGAGCGTTGACTGCATGTTCTACCTGGGGATATATGCGGCTACAGCGCCTTGTGCGGAACGCCCGCTATCACTCCGCCGTCGATGACGAACTCGCTGCCGGTCGAGTAGGAGGATTCGTCGCTGGCCAGGAACAGCACCAAATTCGAGACCTCAACCGCATCGGCTGCGCGCCCCAGCGGGATGGTGAGGAAGTCCTCCGGGATGTTCTCCGTCATCGGTGTGCGGATCAGGCCGGGATGGATTGAGTTGACCCGAATTCCGTGCGGCGCGAGTTCCAGCGCCGCGGACTTGGCCAGGCCGCAGACCCCGAACTTCGACGCAACGTAACCGTGCGCCCAGGCGCTGCCGCGCAAACCCTCGATTGACGAGACGTTGATGATCGAGCCGCCTCCGGCGGCGATCATCGGCTCGACAGCGGCCTGGATGCCCAGGAAGGTTCCGGTGAGGTTGACGTCGATGATCTTCTGCCACTCGGACAGCTCGAAGTTCTGTAGCACGTTGCCGTTGACGATCCCGGCGTTATTGACCAGCACGTCGAGCTTGCCGAACTCATCGACCGCGGCTCCGACGGCGGCCTTCCACTGGTCGGGCTGCGTGACGTCGAGGTGCACGAAGCGTGCCGCGTCGCCCAGTTCGTCGGCCAGCGTCGCGCCCTCGTCGTCGAGGATGTCCGCGGCGACCACGCGGGCGCCCTCCTCGACCAGCCGGCGGGCGTGCGAGGCGCCCATCCCGCGTGCGCCGCCGCTGATTACTGCAACCTTGCCGTCTACTCTCACTCCCATGCGCCGCAACATTACCCATGGCGCCCGAATGTGGACTTGACATCACCGGTCCAAGGCGTGGCATAAGTCCACACTCGGCCAGCGATAGAGCCACTCGCTACGCTCCCCTGATGGATACCACCCGGACCGAACGGACCTTCGACAGCGTCGGAGGCGTCCAGATCGTCTACGACGTGTGGATGCCGCCCACCGCCCCGCGCGCCGTGTTGATCCTGTCGCACGGCCTTGGCGAGCATGCCCGTCGATACGACCACGTCGCAGCGCGATTCACCGCGGCCGGCCTGATCACCTACGCACTCGACCACCGCGGGCATGGCCGATCCGGAGGCAAGCGGGTGCGGGTTCGGGAAATCTCCGAGTACACGAACGACTTCAACACTTTGGTCGGCATCGCTGCGGGCGAGCACCCTGGCCTCAAGCGCATCGTGCTCGGACACAGCATGGGCGGCGCGATCGTTTTCTCCTACGGCGCCGAGCACCCCGACGACTACGACCTGATGGTGTTGTCCTGCCCGGCCGTAGGGGCGCAGACTGTGGCGTCGCCGGCGGTGGCCGCCGTCGGCAAGATGCTGGGGTGGATCGCGCCCGGCCTGCCGATACAGCGGCTCGACTCCAGCGCGGTCTCGCGGGATCCTGATGTGGTGGCCGCCTACAACGACGACCCGCTGGTGCACCACGGCATGATCCCCGCCGGAGTGGCCCGCGCCCTGCTGCGAGTCGGCGATACTATGCCGCAGCGTGCCCACTCGTTGACCGCGCCGCTGCTGGTCCTACACGGATCCGGCGACCGGCTGATCCCGGTCGAAGGCAGCGAAACGCTGGTCGAATGTGTGCGGTCGGCGGACGTGCACCTCAAGGTCTACCCGGGGCTATTCCACGAGGTGTTCAACGAGCCGGAGCGTGGGCGCGTGCTCGACGATGTGGTGTCCTGGATAGAGGCGAGGTTGTGAGTAGCCCGCTAGACTTCGGCCGATGACTAAGACGGTGGTGGCGACTGCCTACGGCGGCCCGGAAGTCCTTGCGGTACAAGACATCGTCATAAGGCCGCCGGGGCCGGGCCAGGTGCTCGTCGATGTCCGGGCGGCCGGGACAAACCCGTTCGACCACAAGGTCTATAGCGGGGACATGGGCGACGATCCCGGCGCGCTGCCGATACCGCTCGGTGTGGAGGTGTCCGGCGTCGTCGCCGCACTTGCGTCCGGGACGTCGGGCTATACAGGTCCGCTGAGCATCGGCGACGAGGTGATTGCCGCAGGTGTGCGCGGTGGGTACTCCGAGCAGGTGATCGTCGACGCGACTGGGGTCGGGCACAAGCCGGCGGCGCTGTCGTTCGAGCAGGCAGCGGGTCTACTCCTGGCCGGTGGGACGGCATGGCACCTGTTGACAAACACTCAAGTGGGGATGGGCGACGCCGTGCTGATCCACGGCGCGAGTGGCGGGGTCGGGCTGATGGCCGTGCAGTTGGCCGTCGCGCGCGGCGCCTCGGTGATCGCCACCGCCAGCCCGGCCCGCCACGATCAGTTGCGCGGCTACGGTGCCACTCCGGTGACCTACGGGCCTGGTCTGGCAGATCGGGTTCGAGCCATCGGGTCGGTGGATGCAGCCCTTGACCTGGTCGGCACCGACGAAGCGCTGGACACCTCCGTGCAGTTGGTGCGTGACCGAGGCCGCATCGCGACGATCGTCGGCTTCGGACGGGCCGCCGAATTGGGCATCGCGGCGCTCTCCGGCGCGGACGGCGGCGACAAGATCCGCGCCGAATCGCGCGTAGAACTTGTCTCCCTTGCTGCCGACGGCAAGCTGGAGGTGAACGTCGACAAGGCCTTTCCGCTGAGCCAGGCCGCCGAGGCGCATTGCTACCTGCAGACCGGGCACCCGCGCGGAAAAGTCGTACTGGTCCCTTAGCGTGGCCCTATGACCGACGACAGGATTAGGACCGACGACAGGTTGTTGGGGCGCATCGCCGCTCTGCTGCGAAAGGCCGAAGGCACCGACAATGCCCACGAAGCCGAGGCGTTCATGGCGGCGGCGCAACGCCTGGCCACGGCGACATCCATCGACCTGGCGGTGGCACGGTCGCACGCGACCAAACGCACTGCCGCGCAGTCCCCTACCCAGCGCACGATCACCATCGGTGAGGCCGGTACCAAGGGCCTGCGTACCTACGTGCAGCTGTTCGTCGTGATCGCGGCCGCCAATGACGTGCGCTGTGACGTAGCGTCGAACTCGACATTCGTCTACGCCTACGGCTTCGCCGAGGACATCGACGCCACCCATGCCCTGTACGCCAGCCTGGTGGTGCAGATGGTGCGGGCATCGGACGCCTACATCGCCTCCGGTGCGCACCGGCCGACACCGACGATCACCGCACGGCTGAACTTTCAGCTGGCCTTCGGCGCCCGCGTCGGCCAGCGGCTGGTGCAGGCCCGCGAGGAGGAGCAGCGCGCTGCCAAGCAGGGCCGAGGGCGCCCGCCGGGCACGGCTCTGGCTTTGCAGGACAAGGAAATCGAGCTGCGCGACTACTATCGCAGCGCGTCGACGGCGCGCGGAACCTTCCGGGCCACTCACGCTTCGGCCGGCTACTCCTCGGCGGCCCGGCGCGCCGGAGATCGCGCCGGGCGGCGGGCCCGGCTGGCCGACCGCCCCGAGCTGTCGGGCGCACGGATGCCGTTGGAAGGGTGACCGAGCGCGACACGCAGCGCGCCAAGGTGTACGCGGCCGAGGATTTCGTCCGCACGTTGTTCGACCGGGCGGCGCAACACGGTTCGCGTGCCGTCGACTTCTTCGGTGCGCAGTTGACGCTGCCGCCCGAGGCGCGGTTCTCCTCGGTACCGGCTGTGCAGCGCTACGTCGACGACGTGTTGGCGTTGCCCGCAGTGGTAGGCCGCTGGCCTTTCACTGCACCGCTGACGGTGCGGGCACGACGAGCAGCCACCGCCGCGCACTACGAAAACCCCGATGGCGCAGGCACAATCGCGGTGCCGGACGCCCCCGGCGCGGACTGGGCGCTGCGCGAACTCGTCGTGCTTCATGAGGTGGCACATCACCTGTGCGAAAACGGGCCGCCGCACGGGCCTGAGTTCGTAGTGACATTCACTGACCTGGCGGGGCTGGTGATGGGACCGGAGGTCTCCCACGTGCTGCGCGTGGTGTACGCGAAAGAGGGAGTGCGGTAGGGCCTGCCGTATGCCCGGGCGTATACCGTTGTCCCGGTGAGCGATCTAGCTTTTGCCCGGGCCGTGGACACCATGCTGGACCGCGCCCTGCTGGGTGACGATCCTGTTCTGGCGGCGGCGCTGGCCGACAGCGACGCGGCGGGGCTGCCGACCATCGCGGTTTCACCACAGAGCGGAAAGCTACTGAAGCTGCTGGCCACCGCGACCGGAGCGCGCAGGATTCTGGAGATCGGCACGCTGGGCGGCTACAGCACAATCTGCCTGGCGCGGGCGGTTGGTCCCGAGGGCACCGTGGTCACCCTCGAATACGAGCCGAAGCACGCGCAGGTGGCCCGGGTGAACCTGGAGCGCGCCGGGGTCACCGACCGGGTGCAGGTGTTGGTGGGCACTGCGCTGGAGACCCTGCCGAACCTGACCGGGGATCCGTTCGATTTCGTGTTCATCGATGCTGATAAGGAGAACAACTCCGCGTATGTGCAGTGGGCTATTGATCTGGGCCGGTCCGGCACGGTGATCGTCGTCGACAACGTGGTGCGCGATGGCCGGGTGCTGGCGCCGGGTCCCGAAGATAACCAGGCTCGGGCAGTGCGTGACATGCTCGAGATGATGGGGCAGCACCCTGCGCTGGACACCGCGGCGATTCAGACTGTCGGGGTTAAAGGCTGGGACGGCTTCGCGCTGGCCTTGGTGAAATAGCCGCAGTGAAATGGCCGCAGTGAAATAGCCGCAGTGAAGTAGCAGACCAGAGCAGCCGCTCACATGTTCACTGTCCTCGCCGGTGGACCAACCGCCGGCGAGTGTGCGCAGAATGTCAACGTTTGCGGCGCGTCGCCGTACAAACACGCTCGCTCGCGGCAAGAAAGAACCACGGGCTAGCGGCAAGAAAGAACCACGGACTACTAGCTGCAAACGGCTCCGGTGGCGGCCGACCCGACGAGCTTGGCGTACTTGGCCAGCACCCCGGCGGTGTAGCGCGGTGATGGGGGAGCGAAACCATCACCGCGGGATTCGAATTCGGCCGGATCGACGAGCACATCGAGGGTGGCGTCAGCGACGCTCAGGCGAATCCGGTCGCCGTCGCGCAGAAAGGCGATTGGTCCGCCGTCGACGGCTTCGGGCGCCACATGTCCGACGCATAGGCCGGTGGTGCCACCGGAGAACCGTCCGTCGGTGAGCAGCAATACGTCCTTGCCGAGCCCGGCGCCCTTGATGGCCCCGGTAATGGCGAGCATTTCACGCATACCCGGTCCGCCCTTGGGGCCCTCGTACCGAATCACCACCGCGTCACCGGCGGTGATGGTGCCGTCCTCCAGTGCGTCCAGCGCGGCCCGTTCACCATCGAAAACCCGTGCGGTGGCTTCGAACACGTCGGTTTCGAAGCCTGCCGACTTGACTACCGCGCCTTCGGGCGCCACTGACCCGCCGAGGATGGTGATCCCGCCGGTGGGGTGGATCGGGTTGTCCAGTGCGCGCAGCACCTTGCCGTCCGGGTCCGGCGGGGCGATGCGCTTGAGGTTCTCGGCCATCGTCTGACCGGTCACCGTCAGGCAGTCGCCGTGTAAGAGGCCAGCGCTTAACAATGCCTTCATCACCACCGGCACGCCGCCGATCCGGTCGACGTCGAACATCACATGGCGTCCAAACGGTTTCACGTCGGCCAGATGCGGCACCTTGGCGCCGACCCGGGTGAAGTCCTCCAGTGTCAGCCGCACTTCTGCCTCGTACGCGATGGCCAGCAGATGCAGCACCGCGTTCGTCGAGCCGCCGAGTGCCATCACCACCGCGATGGCATTCTCGAACGCTTCCTTGGTCAGGATGTCGCGCGCGGTAATGCCGCGGCGCAGCAGTTCGACGACGGCCTGGCCGCTGCGGCGGGCTAACCCGTCGCGGCGTCGGTCGGTCGCCGGTGGTGCCGCGCTGCCCGGCAAGGACATGCCGAGCGCTTCGGCGGCGCTGGCCATGGTGTTGGCGGTGTACATGCCGCCGCAGGCGCCTTCACCGGGACAGATCGCGCGTTCGATGGCGTCTACGTCCGCTCGGGGCATCAGCCCACGGGCGCATGCGCCAACGGCTTCGAAAGCGTCGATGATCGTTACGTCGCGTTCGGTGCCGTCCGACAGTTTTGCCCTGCCGGGCAGGATCGATCCGGCATAGAGGAACACGCTGGCCAGGTCCAGGCGCGCGGCGGCCATCAGCATGCCCGGCAACGACTTGTCGCATCCGGCCAGCAGCACCGACCCGTCCAGCCGTTCTGCCTGCATCACCGTCTCTACGCTGTCGGCGATCACCTCGCGCGACACCAGGGAGAAGTGCATGCCCTCGTGTCCCATGGAGATGCCGTCGGATACCGAGATGGTGCCGAACTCCAGCGGATAGCCGCCCCCGGCGAACACTCCATCCTTGACGGCCTTGGCCAACCGGTCCAGCGACAGATTGCACGGGGTGATTTCGTTCCACGACGACGCGACACCGATCTGCGGTTTGGCGAAGTCGGAGTCCTCCATGCCTACCGCTCGCAGCATTCCGCGTGCGGCGGTCGCCTCCAGGCCGTCGGTGACGTCGCGGCTACGGGGCTTGATATCGACCGACGCGTCGACCGACGAAGTGCTGCCTGCGGGGGGACGCGCGGGTAGATCACCGGGTAGATCACCGGGAGCATCGGCCATCGCTCAAGTATGCCCGGGCGCCCCAGGCCGCCAAAATCACGTGTACATACCCCGCTGGGGTATTAGGTACGGTGGACGTATGGCCCACCATCGCCCGCATCTTCGCGTCCCTGGCCGCTCTGGTCCTGGTCGTCCTGCAGCGCCGGGTCGCCGTAGTGATGGCAAGGGACCAATGGCAAGGGGCCGATAGTGATGGCAAGGGACATCGTTGATGCGCAGCAGGCCCAGATCGACCATATGAACCAGATGTTGGGAGCTCAATGACAATCACACGCGGGTACTCCGAGCAGAAGGACAACTATGCGAAGCGCCTTCGCCGCATCGAAGGACAGGTCCGCGGCATCGCCAAGATGATCGACGAGGACAAGTACTGCATCGACATCCTCACCCAGGTCAGCGCCGTCAGCAGCGCCTTGCAGTCGGTGGCGCTCAGCGTGCTCGACGAGCACCTCGGGCATTGCGTCAGCGCAGCGGTTGCCGAGGGCGGTGGGGAAGCGGATGCGAAGCTCGCCGAGGCCTCTGCCGCGATCGCCCGGCTGGTCCGGTCCTGACCGGCCGGGGACCAACGTCCGGTCGCGGCCCGCTGTGACCTATTCGAGGTTTCCTGCGCGAGGGAGTCAGATGTAACATCGTCGGTTCCGGGTGCGATGATCGCTGCAGTTAGACGCATTTTTTCGAGCGTTCACCCGTTGGTTGCCCGCCGCTAGCGGCGATAGCTGGTCTCCGCGCTGTGCGACACTGGATGCAATATGTGACTTGGAGGTATACACATGCCGCGAAGCACCAGAAGGATGCTTGTAGCCAGCTTCTGCACCGCCGGTGTGGTCGCCGGACTGACGTTCGGCAGTGCGTCGGCCCTTGCCGATCCCGACGTGCCGCCACCGCCGCCGGCGAATCCATTTGCGCCGCCACCACCGGCCCCGGCCCCGTTGGCGTTCCCGCCGCCGCCGCCGCCACCGGCGAATCCGTTCGCGCCGCCACCACCGCCCCCGGCCCCGTTGGCGTTCCCGCCGCCACCGCCGCCACCGGCGAATCCGTTTGCGCCGCCAGGTGCCATCCCGGTGGGAACGCCGGGTGGGCAGAATCCGAACCCATTCGTCGGGGAGCCGCCGTTCGTGCCGCCGTCGTTCAATCCGGTCAACGGTTCGATGGTCGGTGTCGCCAAGCCGATCATCGTCAACTTCCAGCGGCCGATCGCCAACAGACAGATGGCCCAAGACGCCATCCACATCACGTCGAACCCGCCGGTGCCCGGCAGGTTCTACTGGATTTCCTCAACCCAGGTGCGGTGGCGTCCCCAGGACTTCTGGCCGGCTCATGCCGCCGTCCACATCAACGCTGCCGGAACCAGGTCGAGCTTCACGACCGGGGACGCGCTGGTGGCGACGATCGACGATGACTCGCACCAGATGGAGATCATGAAGAACGGGGAGCTGGTGAAGACTTTCCCGGTTTCGATGGGCAAGATGCCCAAGCACTACACCCCCAACGGCACCTACTACGTTCTGGAGAAGTTCCCAAACATAGTGATGGATTCTGAGACCTACGGTGTGCCGAATGACTCCGCGGAGGGCTACAAACTGAAGGTCAAAAACGCTGTCCGAATCGACAACACCGGCAATTTCGTGCACAGCGCGCCGTGGTCGGTGGGGGCTCAGGGCAGCCGAAACGTCAGCCACGGTTGCATCAACCTCAGCCCCGCCAACGCGCAGTGGTTCTTCGACAACTTCGGCAGTGGCGACCCGGTCGTAATAAAGAACTCCGTCGGCATGTACACCCAGAACGACGGCGCCTCGGACTGGCAGTTGTTCTAGAGCCGCGCGAGCAGTTCTAGAGCTTCGCGAGCAGACGGTGCTGAGCGTGCGGTTTCGTACGCGACACGCCGGGTGGCCGTTCGAAACGGCACACCCGCGGGTGCCCGGTCCGGCGAGCTGACGCGGCTGGCTTAGTTCCAGATTCGGATCCGCTGCGCAGGCTGCAGGTACAGCTGGTCGTTCTCGGCGACGTCGAATGCGTCGTAGAAGGCGTCGATGTTGCGGATCACCGCGTTGCAGCGGAACTCTGGCGGTGAGTGTGGATCCACGGCGAGCCGCCGGATCGCCTCGGCGTCCCGGGCCTTCGTGCGCCACACCTGCGCCCAACCGAAAAACACCCGCTGCGCGCCGGTTAGCCCGTCGATGCCGGCTGCCGACTCTGTTGACTGCCCGTCCAGCGATAACCGGTAGGCCAGCAGGGCGATCGACAACCCGCCCAGGTCGCCGATGTTCTCGCCGACGGTGAATGCGCCGTTTACGTGGTGGGTGTCGCTCTGTCCCTTGAGGGGTCCCTCGAGATCGCGCGGAACAAGCGCGTCGTATTGTTCGATGAGCGCTTCAGTGCGGGCGCCGAACTCGGCGCGGTCGTCGTCGGTCCACCAGTCGACCAGGTTTCCGTCCCCGTCGTACTTGGCGCCCTGGTCGTCGAACCCGTGTCCGATCTCGTGCCCGATCACCGCCCCGATGCCCCCGTAGTTGGCGGCGTCATCGGCCCCGGCGTCGAAGAACGGCGGCTGCAGGATGGCGGCCGGGAAGACGATTTCGTTCATCCCCGGGTTGTAGTAGGCGTTGACGGTCTGCGGGGTCATGAACCATTCGTCGCGGTCGACCGGTCGACCCAACTTGGCCAGTTCGCGGTCGAAGCTCACCGCACACCCGCGCCGGTAGTTGCCGTAGAGATCGTCACGATCGATGGTCAATTGCGAATAGTCGCGCCACTTCTTCGGATAGCCGATCTTGGCGGTGAACTTGCCCAATTTGGCCAGCGCGCGCTGCCGCGTCTCCGGTGTCATCCAGTCGAGGTCGCTGATGCTGACCCGGTATGCCTCGCACAAGTTGGCTACCAGCACGTCCATCCGGGACTTGGCTTCGGGCGGGAAATGCCTTGCCACGTAGAGCTTGCCCACGCCGTCGCCTATCAAGCCCTCGACCACCGCCACCCCGCGCTTCCAACGATCTCGGATCTGCTCGGCGCCGGTCAGAGTGCGGCCGTAGAAGGCGAAGTCCTCGGCGACCAGGTCGGTGGTCAGCATCGCGGCGCGGGCGTGGATCACCCGCCAGCGCGCCCAGCGCTTCCAGTCCGCGACGTCCTCGTCGGCCCACAGCGCGGCGAACGCGGTGAGGTAGTCGGGCTGGCGGATGACGAGCTCGGGCGGGATGTCGAAGGTGGACTCCTGCGACCTTCCCAACGCGCTCGCCCAGCCCGACCAGTCGAAGCCCGGCGCCTCGGCCGGCAGGTCGGCGAATGCCCGCAGGTTGTAGGTCAGGTCGGCGTCGCGGCGTTTGACGACGTCCCAGTGCGCGGCGGCCAGCTTGGTCTCCAGCGCGACGATCCGCTCAGCGGTCTCGGCATGTTCGTCTGTTCCGCCGCCGAACACCAGGTGAAACATCGTTGCGATGTGGCGCTGGTAGCCGGCCAGTGTTTCGGCGTGCTGCTCCTCGCGGTAGTACGACTCGTCGGGTAGCCCGAGGCCCGACTGCGTGGCGTGTACCAAATACCGCGTCGAGTTCTTCGCGTCGGTGTCGACGTAAACCCCGACGCCGCCGCCAACACCAGTGCGTTGTAGAGCTCCGAGGGTCGCCGCCAGGCCCGCCGGATCGGCTGCCTCGTCGATTGCGGCAAGTTCGGCGAGCAGCGGTTGCACACCGCGGTCCGCGACGGCGTCGGTGTCCATGAAGCTGGAGTACAGGTCGCCGATGCGCTGCTGATCGGTGTTGGCCGGAGCATCGGCCGCCGCCGCCTCGGTGATCAGATCGCGCACCTGAAGTTCGGCGCGGTCGAACAACGAGCGGAATGCGCCGTCGGCGGCCCGGTCGGCGGGAATCTCGTAGGAAGCCAGCCAGCGGCCGTTGACATGACCGAACAGATCGTCCTGGGGTCGGGCAGCGGGGTCGACATGGCTAAGGTCGATTCCCGAGTGGACGGCTTCAACAGTCACGCCGCCATCCTTGCATGCAGAGTGGGGCCGGCCGCTCGTGTGCCCAATCATCCTCGGACCCGGCATCCACGGGCTTCACGGCGCTGCCACCACAGGTGGCGGTACCCTCACGGCCATGCCAGAGGGGGACAAGACCGAACAGCCCGTTAGCTCCGAAGACAACAACACCGAACCGGCTACCGAGAGCATCTTCTCGAACTATGGCCTTGCCGCAACCGTCGTCGGGGTGCTGTCGGTGGCAGCGGTTGCACTGCTCGTGGTGATCTGGTCGGGGCACCGCAGCGAGGTTGACGAGCGCAAATACCAGACCCGGATCATGCAGACCGCGATCGAGTGGACCGGTGTGTTGATCAACATGAACACCGACACCGTGGACGCTGGTCTGGAGAAACTGCGGGGCGGGACTGTCGGTCAGCTCAACGTGGATTTCGATGCCGCAGTCGACCCCTACCGGCGGGTGGTGCAGAAGCTGCAGTCCCGCACCGCCGGCCAGGTTGAGGCGGTGGCCGTCGAATCGGTGCACCATGATCTGGACAGGAAGGCGGGAGCGCCGCGCCAGGCCAACCCCGAAGCGCTGCCACCGTCGCTCGTCGCTCGTACCGACACCGTGCTGGTGGTTGCGACGTCGATTAGCCAGAACGTCAGCGGCGACCCACAGACCATCCGCTGGAACCTGAGGCTCGATGTCTCCGACGTGGAGGGCCAGCTGATGATTACCGGACTCGGGTCGATCCGATGAGGCTCAGGTCGATCCGATGAGACGCAGGTCGATCCGATGAGACGCAGGTCGATCCGATGAGACGCAGGTCGATCCGATGAGACGCAGGTCGATCCGATGAGGAATGTGTGGCGGATGCTGGCGTTCGACATCGCCGCACCACTGGTGGCGATCGCCGCGCTACTGATTATCGGCTGGATCCTTGAGTGGCCACTGTGGTGGGTATCGGCGTGTTCCGTCGTGTGCCTGCTGATCGTGCAGGCCATGATCGTCAACTTTGTGCTGATGCGACGCGATTCGGTGACTGTTGGCACCGACGACGACCGTCCCGGTCTGCGGCTGGCCGCGGTGTGTCTGACCGCGGCGGCCCTGGTGGCCGCCGTGATTATCGGATATGTCCGCTGGACGATCCCGGACCACGGTCTGCGGGCGGACTCAGCCGAAGTACTGCAGTTGGCGACCAGCGTCGCCGAGGCGACGGCAACATTCTCCCCGCAGGATCCGACGGCTTCGATCGATCGGGCCGTCGCGATGATGCCCCCCGAACAGGGTGACGCGTTCAGGAAACAGTTCGCGGAGTCCACTGCCGACCTGGCCCGCAGGGACGTCTCCGCACAGGCAATGACGGTGTCCGCCGGCGTCGAGGCGCTGGGGCCGGCCGCGGCCAGCGTGGCGGTCGTCTTGCGCGTCACCCAGAACTCGCCGGGCGAACCGCCCAGCCGTGCGGTGGCCGCTCTGCGGGTGCAGCTTGCCAAACAGGACGGTGGCTGGTTGGTGTTCGACGTGGCGCCGATCCATTCCCGATAGGGCCGATCCATTCCCGATAGGGCCGATCAAGTCCCGATAGGTGCATCGCCACGGCGCGAGTGCTCGATTTTCACGCAGCGGTCCATCACCACCTCGATACCGGCCGCGTCGGCGGCCCATGCCACCTCGTCGTCCCACAGCCCCAGCTGTAGCCACAAGGTTTTTGGACGTTGTGGTAGCGCGAGTGTTTCTGCCAGAACGGCCGGTAGCTCTTCATGGCGGCGGAACACATCGACCATGTCGGGCGCCACCGGTAGCTCAGCAAGGCTGGGATAGACTGGCGCGCCGTCGATTTCGGTGATTGTCGGGTTTACCGGAAAGAGTTGGTAGTCGCCGGTGGACGCCAGGTAGCTGTACACCTCGTAGCTCGGGCGCTCCGGTTTGGCGGACGCTCCCACGATCGCGATGGTGCGGGTGGTCCGCAGGATTCGTTGCAGGGCCGCTGGATCGACGCCTGCCCAGGTCTCGCCAGCCGTAACATGCCTCCTTCGTCACAGCCGCGTCGATGCGATCAGTTGGTACCGGTTTCGCGGCGGGCCCGCATCTTGACGAACCGGTCGGACAGCCGACGCATGCGGATCATCATCGATGCCGGCGCGCTGATTTCGCCCTCGAGGTAGCCGGCCAGATCTTCGCCGGTCACGCCTATCCGCGACGCGAATTCCTGTTGCCCCAGGCCCGACCTGTCTATCAGCAGTCGCACGTGGCGGGCCGCTTCGGCACGCTCGTTGGACTCTTGGTGTTGGCGGGTGCGCTCCAGGACCTCTGAGAGTGCCTTGGAAATGCCAAAGGGCTTGGCGCTCTCGAGGACCTCCTCGACCTGACGGGCGGTGCGTCCGTAGGGATCGCGTTTGATCGCAACCACGATGCGCTTCCACACGGTGATGTCACCGTTTTCCAGCGCCGAACGGATGGCTGCCGTCGGCCAGAACTCCACCGGTTCGTCGTCGAGGCGCGGACGGGCCACGGCCCGCTCGGGCAGGGTTTCGCGGGGCGCATCCGCAGCCAATGTCACCTCGCCTCCTCCAACATCGCGACTGCCACCGACAGACAGCGTCGCCTGACTGTCTCCCAGTCTGCCTTCGGATCCGGTTCGGAGTCGAGATTGTCGTCGTCCGTGTCGGACGGTTGTGGGTCTGCAAGCCGACGGACCAGCTGGGTGGCAATCCATTGTCGCGCAGCGGGCTCAGAACAGTAGTAC
>Ga0114921_10000314_pt1 | contig 20503 bp, 15 predicted proteins | sample BentaG_FD_87016 | JGI IMG/M metagenome (GOLD analysis project Ga0114921, IMG submission 87016) | Deep subsurface microbial communities from South Atlantic Ocean to uncover new lineages of life (NeLLi) - Benguela_00093 metaG | ecosystem: Environmental > Aquatic > Marine > Oceanic > Sediment ... | reverse complement strand
GTTTATCCATAAGACCTGTTAACTCTTCATACATTTCAGGTAAATCATCTTTTAATTCATTTAGTTGCTTAGGGGTCCTTATTCCTGCTACTACATCCTCACCCTGAGCATTTAAAAGATATTCACCATAATATACTTTTTTACCATTAGCAGGGTCTCTTGTAAAAGCTACTCCAGTTCCAGAATCCCAACCCATGTTACCAAAAACCATAGTTTGTACATTTACAGCCGTTCCCAGATCTTCAGGAATTTCATTTGCCTTACGATAAACAATTGCTCTTGGAGTGAACCATGAATCAAATACAGCTTTGATAGACATCTCTAATTGTTCTATTGGATTCTGGGGGAACTCCTCCCCCTTTTCTTTTATAATGATATCTCTATATTTTAAGGTTAGTTCTTTGAGATCATCTGTTGTTAGTTCTGTATCATATTTATATCCTTTATCCTTCTTCATCTTACCAAGTGTCTTTTCAAATTTTAGACCATCTACACCCATTACAATTTCCCCAAACATGGATATAAATCTTCTATATGAATCATATGTAAATCTCTCATTTCCTGTTAGTCGTGCTAATCCTTTAACTGATTCGTCATTTAATCCTAAATTTAAAACAGTATCCATCATGCCTGGCATAGAAAACACGGCACCTGATCTAACAGAAATGAGTAGAAGATTATTTGGATCTTCAAATTTCTTTTTAGTAATATCCTCAAGCTTTTTTAGGTTTTTTTCTATTTGACCATCTAATCCTTCTGGAAAAACCTTTCCCGATTTGTTGTATTTAATACAGGCTTCAGTTGTAATTACAAAACCCTGAGGAACAGGAAAACCCATTTTGGTCATCTCACATAGGTTTGCACCCTTACCACCAAGTAATGAGCGCATTTCCATTCCACCCTCATCAAAGAAATAAACATACTTTTTTTCCATCTTTATCCTTTCTATCTATTATTTTTCTAATAATTATTTATTATCAATTTACAGATACATGTTCCTTTTTTATTTTTTGTATACGAAATGAATTATTTTTGAAAAGTCACAAAACAAGTTATAGGTTTTGACACATAATAAGAGTAAAGATAGACGGTTTCTCTTAATATTTTCATCCTTTTCCATAATCAACACATCATCAAATAACCTATCAATAACTGGTCTTAGCTCAGAGAGTTTATCTAATACTAAATCATATTTTTTAGAACTGATTAATTCTTTAATTTCTGTTTCAGTAGTCTTAATCAGATTATTTAATTCAGATTCAGTTGAATGAGAAAAGAGAGTCTCGTTTAAAGGATGAAGTTTCTCTCCCTTTGAAAGATTGTAACATCTCTCATAAGGAACTATTATATCTTCAAGATTTCCAGATTTTACAAAATTAAAAAGTGCAGATTCTCTTTCTAAGATATTAACTATCTGTTCATCACTTACACCTATTATGGCTTCAAAAAGTTCAGGTGGATGTTCTAATCTTATTAAATATGCTTTTAATCTATCTAAAATGAATTCCTTAACCTTTTTTACAATTTCCTCTTTGCTGAATTCAAATGCTTCCCTAAAATCACTCTCTTTTTTAATTTGATTTTTATGATTGAACTTACAATCTGACTCCTTACCTACTTGTTTTTTACTATTAAATGCGGTATTAGTTTTTGTTGCTGCTTGTATTCCCTCTTTTTCCTTAATTAAAAAATGTAAAATCTGATCTTTATAAAGTTTATAATTTTTAGTTATCATATCTGATAAGGGAAAGGATAGACAAATATTTAAAACAATTGATATTATTCCATTAGCTTGCCTTCTTAATACATGTGGATCTTGAGAGCTAGTAGGAATATGTCCTATTAATAACATTCCTACTATATTATCCAATTTATCTACAACTGAAACAATAGAGCCAACTTTTGATTTTGGTAAATCGCCATCAGCTTGTATTGGAAGGTAATGTTCATAGATAGCCTCAGATACAATTTTTTCTTCCCCACCTAATTTTGAGGATTCATATAAAGTGATTATATAAGAAGAGTCCGTATAAATCTTTCCAACAACACCCTGTAGTTCTGGAAATTCACCAACCATTTTAGTCGTAAGGTCATTTTTACATAACTTTACTGTTTGCTTTAAATTATCTATTAAATCTTGCATATCGTTTATATCAGCAAGATATATCCCTAATTCTTCTAATCTTTTTATTTTGTTATATAGAGAGCCTAATTTATCATGAAAAACTATACCTTTCAAAAGCTCTGTTCTATCACTGAAATTAATTGAAATATCTTTATGAAATGAATATGAAGCATCCTCAAGTCTCGCTTCCAAAACTCTTTGATGTCCTTCTTTTATTAACTCCTCACTTTCCTTTAGCCCATTATGAACAACGATGAACTGGTTAATTAGATTTCCCTCTATGTCCTCAACAGGAAAGTATCTTTGATGGGATTGCATTGCCATTACTAAAATCTCTTTTGGTAACTTCAAAAATTTCTCCGGGTAGTCTCCTATTATTATTTGTGGAAATTCAACTAAGTTAACTACCTCATCAAGCACTTTTGGAGTGATTTTAACTTTTATCTTCTTATCTTTTATTTTTTCTATAATTTTATCTTCTACTTTATTATCTTCTATTTTCTCAATCTCACTCAGTATTATGTTTCTTCTTAAATTTTGATCAGCAATTACTAATTTTTCCTTCAACTTAGCAAAATATTCTGAACAATTATTTATTAAAATGCGTTCTTTGCCATACAATCTATGACCATATGTAAATCTGTCCGATTTTATTCCATCTAGTGAAAAATCAACTAATTCATCTCCAAAGAGTGAAAGAGTCCATCTGATTGGTCTTGAAAATCTTAAATCAGGATGATCCCAGAACATAGATTTTTCAAATTCTAATGAAGCAATAAGTTCCTTTAATATTTGAGATAATATATTTATTGTTTCTTTACCATGTTCAACTTTTTCAGCAAAAACTACATCCCCCTTCTTCCCTTTTTCCACTCCTAATTTGTTTAAATCAACTCCCATAGCTTTAGCAAAACCAATTGCTACTTTGGTTGGTTTGTCATCTTTGTCATATGCATCTTTCTTAAAAGGACCTAAAACTTTTATAACAAGAGGGGATTGAGTTTCCTCAACACTGTTTATATAAAGAATAATTCTTCTTGGTGAACCAAAACTATTTATCTTTTCATAATTCACTCTGTAGTTCTTAAAAGTTTTTTCAGCATTTTTTTTAAGTTGCTCAATTCCTGAATAAATAGCTGATGACGGTAGTTCTTCTGTTCCAATTTCTAATAATAAATCTCTAACCAATATTTTCACCTTTTAAAAGAGGAAGTCCTAATTCTTCTCTATGAGTTAGATATTCTTTTGCAACTAACCTTGCTAAGTCTCTCACTCTTTTGATGTAATTCGTTCTTTCAGTAACTGATATTGCTCCTCTTGAATCTAACATATTGAAAGCATGAGAGCATTTTAAAACTAATTCATGAGCAGGAAATATTAGCTTTTTCTCCAAGGCTTTTTTACATTCTAATTCCCACATATCAAACTGTTTTTTTAACATTTTAATATCTGCTAAATCAAAATTATAAATTGACCATTGACTCTCTGCTTCTTTATAAATCTCTCCATATGTAATCTTATCATTCCATTTTAGTTCAAAAACATTGTTTTTCCTTTGAATATACATAGCCAATCTTTCCAAACCATAAGTAAGCTCAGCAGTAATAGGAAAAAGTTCAATACTTCCCATTTGTTGAAAATAGGTGAATTGGGTTATCTCCATTCCATCTATCCAAACTTCCCATCCCAGTCCTGATGCACCTAATGTGGGTGATTCCCAATCATCCTCAACAAATCTTATGTCATGTTCCCTTAAATTAATCCCTAATGATTCCAGGCTTTTCAAATAAATATCCTGTACATCTGGTGGAGAAGGCTTTAATACAACTTGATATTGATAGAAATACTGCATTCTAAAAGGATTTTCTGCATATCTCCCATCTGTTGGTCTTCTGGATGGAGATATATAAGCAGCTTTCCAGGGTTCTGGACCTAAACATCTCAAGAAAGAAGCCCAATGGAAGGTGCCTGCCCCCTTTTCCAAATCTTGTGGTTGTAAAATCAAACATCCATAATCAGCCCAATATTGTTGAAGGCTTAAAATCATGTCCTGAAAATTCAAAAAACCTCCTTAAAACTACTTATTTAAAATATATAAAGAAAATTATAATTTAATTGAGAATAAATATACAAGAAAAACTATTTTTTGTCATTCCTTCGCTCTCGCTCAAGATAAACTGCGCAATCTCAATTATTAAATTTGCTCTATTTCTCTTAAAAATTGAATGGTTTTTAACTTGCTCTCTAAATAATAGTAAATATAATTTTCCAAAACTTCTTGACATTCTTTTTGTGCTAAGTCACTGTAAGTGTTTTCATTCCAATTTTTAATATCCTTTTCAGATAAATCTCTTAGCATTTCGATTGTCTCGTTCTCTAAAATAGTTGGTGTTTCCTCTTTAATTGAACAATCACTACACAATAAACCCCCATGTTTAAAACTAAATGCATTTTTTGTTAGTTTTTCTATTTTTTTACCACACAGGGAGCATTTATCTAAAATAGGTTTATATCCTGATAAAATGATATATTTTAATTGAAATGTTATTAACCATTGTCTTAAGAGAGAATCGTCTATTTTTTGCAATTCTCTAAGACTAAATAAGAAGAATGGAAAGATATTTGTAGGGTCTGATTCTGCTCCACTTCTTAATATAAGATCAGCAATTACATATACATATGCAAGTTTTTTTAGACTCTCTCTAATATCAGAGAATGATTCTAAAATCTCAATTTGTGTAATTATGTCTAAATTTCTACCTTTATATAGAACAAGTTCACAGTATGAAAATGGTTCTAAGCGAGCTCCAAATTTACTTTTTGTTTTCCTTGCACCTTTAGCTATTGCAGATATTCTTCCGAAATGGGGTGAATAAGCCCTTATAATTTTATCCGCTTCTTTAAATTTCATATATGAAAGTATAATTGCTTTAGTTTTGTATGTTGGCATCTTTTAGAAATAATTTCAGAATTAATATTTATATTTATTTATTCAGGACCAGACATTATTGACATAAGCTTTATGGTATATTTCTAAAGACATTTTACCCTCCCCCTACCCCCTCCCATAAAGGGAGGGGAATCATAAGAGAAGTTCTCCTTCCCCCTCCCACAAGGGGAGAGGATAATTTAAGAAGTATAACCAAATCTATTTATGGAGGATTCATCCTTCCTCCAATCTTTTTTAACCTTTACCCATAATCTCATAAAAATTTTTTCACATAAAAATAGTTCAATTTCTTTCCTGGCTAAGCTACCAATTTTCTTTAGCATACTACCATTTTTGCCAATAACTATGCCCTTTTGCGAGTCCCTCTCAACATAAAGTGTAGCTTCTATTTCAATTATATCTTTATCCTTTCTCTTTTCCATCTTCTCTACTTCTACTGCAATACTGTGTGGAACCTCCTCTCTCAAATTTTCCAAAGCTTTTTCCCTAATTATTTCAGACACCCAGATTTTGGGATGTTGATCTGTGAACATATCTTCAGGGAAATAGGGAGATCCATATGGGATAAAACAAGATAATGATTCTAACAGGATATCCAAATTTATATTATATTTTGCAGATATTGGTATTATCTCTTCAAATTGTCCCAACTTCTCTGTTTCAGATATTTTCTTCCCAATTTCGTCTTCATCAATTAAATCTATTTTGTTTAATACCAAAATTTTTGGTTTATCAATTGAATTTAGTTTTTCAGCAACAAACTTATCTCCTTTTCCAATTACACCACTTGCTTCAATCATAAATAAAATTACATCCATCTCTTCTAAAAAACCTAATGCAGTAGCATTTAATCTCTCTCCAAGTTTGTCATGAGGTTTATGAATTCCAGGGGTATCCACAAATATCATTTGATAATTTTCTCTATTTATAACACATCTTATCCTTCTACGCGTGGTTTGCGGTTTTGGAGATATTATTGCAACTTTTTGTTTTACTAAGTTATTAACTAATGTTGATTTTCCAACATTGGTTCTTCCCAAAATTCCTACAAACCCAGACTTAAATTTTTTTTCCATTAATTCAATTATCCTATTCTAATAAGAATTCTAACAATTCTCATGATTTAATTTTTATAATAATTTTAATTTATTTATTCTTTGAAAATTTATATTATTTTGTCATTGCGAGCGATGTCCTTCGCTTTCGCTCAGGATAAACTCCGCAATCTCACTCAGAGCCTGCCTTTGAACGAAGTGACGGGATAAACTGCGCAATCTCATTTAGTATAAACTCATCAAGTTATTTATTTGAGATTGCCACGTCGCTAATGCTCCTCGCAATGACAGAGTCTATAGTTACTAAAGTTTAAATGGTTTTGGAAAGAGTTCTTTTAAGTTAATTGTTATTATTTTTCCCACTGTATTTAACAATATTAATTCTAAATCCGGATTAAATTCACTCATAATCTGCATGCAAGCACCACAAGGAGTTAACAAGCTTTCATTTTGCTTTTCTACAAAACTTCCTACTATTGCCATTTTTGTGAACTCTTTTTCACCATTTGAAACTGCATTTGAAATTGCTACTCTTTCTGCACAAATAGTTAAACCATATGATGAATTTTCTATATTACAGCCTTGATATACATTTCCAGTTTTAGTTAATAAAGCAGCACCAACTTTAAAATTTGAGTATGGTGCATATGCATTTTCTCTGGTTTTTTTTGCAATTTCAATAAGTTTTTTATTATTCAATTTATCCCCCAAATTTATTAATCTTCTTCTTGTAAATTTATTTCCAAACACAGTTTTTCAATTAATTCTGATTGATTTTTTTCCATTTTCTTAGCTTTCTCTAAACTGCTGTCATCATACCCTAAAAGATGTAGTAGGCCATGCGAAATCAGAATCGCAATCTCTTTTTCAAAACTATGTTTAAGCTCTTTAGCCTGATTAAAGGCTACTTTGGGACAAATTAATAATTCCCCAAAAATTGGTTGTTGTTGATTCTCAGAAGTATTAGTTTTTATGGAATCGATATGTGAATTGATATAAGAAAAAGATAAAACATCAGTAGGTTCTTTCTCTCCTCTGAATTTCTCATTCAATATTTTCATTGTGCTTTCATCAATGAAAGCCACATCTATCATTTTTCCTTCGAGTGTGCTTAAATGTGAAAATAAAATATCTGCAATATTTTGAATCTTTCTTAAATCTATTCTTACCTCATCCTGATGATTTGCTATTTCAATTCCCATTACTAGTTATCTTTCCTATTATTTTCTTTATTGTTTGGTTGTCTATTTTCTTTATTGTTTAATTTTTTATTTTCTTTACTACTTTCTTTGAAATTCCTCGTTTTCTTAGGTTTCTTTTTTTTATCGTTTGATTCTTTATCTGGGTATTCAATTCGGGAATGAAATATTCCTTGAACAAGAGTTTTATAAAATGAATCTGATATTGTTTGAATCTCTTTTAAGGTTAAATCTGATTCATCCAATTGATGATCTTCCAACTTATCTTCAATAAAATCATCTATCATTCTTTTTAAACCAGTTGTAGTTGGATTAGTCATTGCTTTTCCCCCCGCCTGCACAATATCAGCTAACATCAGTATGGCAGCTTCCTTTGACTTCGGTTTTTCACCAAGATAACGAAAAACCTGTTCTGTGGTTTTTTCTTCTTCATAGGCTTCTTCCAATTTCTTTTGTTTATTATAGAAATAGGATATTACGCTATTGCCATGATGCTGAGCTATGCAATCAATTATCTCTTTAGGAAGTCTAGCTCTTTTAGCCATTGATACTCCGTCTTTAACATGATTTGCAATTATCAACTTTGAAAGACTTGGTTTAATATATTCATGTATACTCTCTTTATCACTAAGATTTTCAATAAAACTCAAAGGTCTCTTTAATTTTCCTATGTCATGATAGTATGAAGCTACTCTTGCCAAAAGAGTATCAGCTCCTATTGCTTCAGCAGCAGATTCAGCCAAATTTGCAACAAGTAGGCTATGATTGTATGTACCCGGAGCATTTTTTATCAATCGTTTCAGTAGATGTTGATCGGGATTAGAAAGTTCAAGCAACCTCATAGAAGTAGTAATATTAAATAAATTCTCAAGAAAAGGAATAGCACCAAGAGTTATAATTGTACAAATCAAACCATTTGCAAACCCTATTAAGGAATAAAAAAATGCAAGTTTTATATTGGCATTTGGAATATTTATTGTAAAAACGAGTAAACCAATTATCAATGCTAAAAGAACTCCAGCTTTTATAATCTTCTGTCTTTCTGAAACTTTAGAAACTAAATAAACCGCAAAAACTCCACTTATAAGTGCAACCAAAAAAAAGTTAAAAAATCCAGCAGTTAATATCCCGTTAAAAACTGTCAAAATAAAAGTGGTTATAATTCCTAAATGTGCATCAAAAAGAATTGTTACTATCATAGAGGCTGCAGCTATCGGTATAATATATCCCCACCATAATGATGGTCCCAATATCAGCTTAGATACAAATTCAGAAAAGATGCGTATTGTTATAGTAAAAGATAAAATAATAATGGATAATAGAATAACATTCTTTATTCTTAAATAGTTACTTGGATGAAATTTATATAGATAAATTGCAAATGATAATACTGATAAAAGTACTAAAGAAGATGTACTAAGAATCTGTTTCCAGGTTAAGCTCTTACCAGTAAGGCCTATATAATCAAGGATGAGGAGGGCATTCCGTGTTATGGGATATCCCTCTTCGACTATTGCTTCATTTGCCTTTACCGGTATTTTTGTGAGAGGTACTTTACTGGCTTCTTCTTCTCTTTGTCTTTGAGTCTTTGCTTCTTCATAAACTGCTGTTGGACGAAGAAATCTTTCTACAATTTTTGCTACTATAACCTTCTCATCCTCTGATAAATCGATATCAACCATATATTTTTTATCAATATCTTTTACATACTCTGATAACTGTCGAGGTTTTATTTTTTCCTCCATTATTTCTTTAGTTACTTTCTTGCTCTCATTTAAAATATTTTTTATTTGTTCCTCATCAAAAGTAAGCAAGTAAGCAGTAGACTCATTTGAAAAACCCTTATTATAATTTGTATTAAAATGATTTAGTTTTTCTTCAGGAGAAAGATCTTTACGATTAGATGTTACTAATAAATTTATAAATAGATTTTCAACATCATCAATACTCTTAGTTAAAGCTTCAATATTATAGGAATATACAGGTTCAACATCTGCATAAGCCTCCTTTTTTGCTTTTTCCCAACTCTCCTCGTCTGGAACTTCAAGCTTATATGGAGTTATGTAAGTGAAAGGGCTCATTTCGCCCTCTTTTAAATTATAAGTTGGACCAACATTTGACGTTAGAATTATGATTATTAAAAATGTTAGAAGGGCAAATATATACCCACTTTTAAAAGATGGGCTTGTTAGTTTTTTAAATATTTTTGATATATCTTTATATTTTATATTTTTAACTTTCCTATTCAAGAATTTCTCACACTTTCTTTTATTCTTCTTAAATATACTATTACTATTTAAAAATGAGATTTATTACTACTATTTTATTATATTTACAAATAATTTTATTACTTATTTAAAGAGAATTATCTTCTTTTTTATTCTCATAAGTATCATAAGCTTTCACAATTTCCTGTACAATTTTGTGCCTTACTATATCCCTATCAGAAAAATATATAAATTTTATATTTTTTATTTCTGAAAGTATTTTCTGTACCACAAACAGACCTGATTGAGATTTAGATGGTAAATCTATCTGAGTAATATCACCAGTTACTACAGCCTTTGAACCAAATCCCAATCTTGTTAAAAACATTTTCATCTGCTCAGGAGATGTATTTTGTGCTTCATCTAAAACTATAAATGAATCATTAATAGTTCTTCCCCTCATATAAGCTAATGGAGCTACTTCAATTATTCCATTTTGCATAAGTGAATAGAATTTCTCAGCTTCCATCATATCATGAAGAGCATCATATAGTGGTCTTTGATAAGGATCAACTTTAGCATAAATATCACCTGGTAGAAATCCGAGTTTTTCTCCAGCTTCAACAACTGGTCGCACAAGTATAATTCTTCCTACAGTTTTATTCATTAGTGCATTTATGGCCATAGCCATTGCAAGATATGTCTTACCTGTTCCTGCCGGTCCAATTGCAAAGACTACAGTATTTTTTTTAATAGCATCTACATATTTTTTCTGCCCAGATGTTTTTGGTCTTACAACCTTTCCTCTTCCTACAACAATTGTATCACTTACAAATTTGTGAGGTAGAATTTCTTCCCCTACTTTAATGGATTCTATGGTATAATTTACACTCTCAGGTGTTAGATTTTGATTATCATTTATTTGTAAAATCAACTCTTTTATTAAATCAGAAGCAAGATTTACATTTTTCTTCTTTCCACTTATAGTTATTTCATTTCCTAAAGAAAATAATTCAACTTCAAAATTATTTTCTATCATATCCAAGTAAATATCACTCTTACCCCAAAGGTCAACTATAGATTTACCTTCTTTAAATTCTACTTTTCCCTCTTTTTTAAACTTTATCAAGATAAGTTCTCACCCCTTATTATTTATCAAATACAATAATAGCACGTAGAAACTAATTTTTAACAGGTATAAAACTATATAAAAATGAATCTCATTTTAAATAATCTAAATAAACTACTTTTATTTAGATTGCCACGCCACCTTCGGTGGCTCGCAATGACAATCATGAGCTACTCGCAATGACAAGATATTATTAATTATATGTTAAATTATTTTTGTTTAGTCTGTGACACCTCCAACGACTAAAGCTGTTGGGTTTCTTTCTAATCTTCCTCTAAATTCGATAGTGCTTTAAAAACTAAATCTTTAATGACTTTTCCATCAGCTCTTGCAGTCACTTGAGGCATAATTTTACCCATCACTTTACCAAGATCTCTTACATTTTTTGCTTCAACTTCATCAATAATTGAATTAATCATAGTTTTTAACTCATCTGGAGTAAGCTGTTTTGGAAGATAGCTTTCCAGAATTTCCTTTTCCTTCATTTCCTTCTTGACTAATTCTTCCCTACCACCCTTTTTAAATTCAGTTATTGATTCTTTTCTCATCCTTATCTCTCTATTTAATACTTTAAAAAATTGCTGTTCATTTATTTCTTCCTGTAATTTTTTTTCCTCGTTTATAATACTGGCTATTAAAAGTCTAAGAGTTGAAACCTTTAATTTTTCACCCTCTTTTAATGCTTTTTTCATATCTTTTCTTATTAATTCCTGGTACATATTATTGCCTTATTCCTTCCATTTTTAAATCTTTAACTTTTTGTAATAATACATCAACTATTTCACCCTTTTTTGAAGTTCTATCTTCAAAAAATACTTTGATATAATTTTCAGAAGTCCCTATTTTCTGATAATCATTTTTACCATTATTTTCTATCAAAACTTTTACCTTTTCTCCGATATTACTTTTTAGATAGTTAATTCGAAGTTTATCAGCGAGTTTTAATGCCTTCTCACTTCTCATATTAATTAAATGTGAAGAGACTTTATCTTTCATTTTTTTTGCTATTGTACCAGGTCTTTCAGAGTATTTAAATACATGTACCTTACTAAAATATAGCTTTTTAAGAATCTTTAAATTTGCTTGGAAATCCCTTTCCTGCTCACCTGGAAAACCTACTATTAAATCAGTGGTTATAGCAATTTTTGGTATTTTAAACCTTATTTTATTTATCTTTTCCTGAAATTGCTTTATATTATACCCTCTTCTCATTATTTTTAGTATTCTGTCACTCCCACTCTGTAATGGAATATGTAAATGAGGACATACTCTATTGTTTTCAGATAATAAATCAATCAATGAGGATGAAATGTTGTTGACATCTATAGAACTCAGTCTCACCCGAAAAATATTAGTTTTTTTTAATATCTCCTTAATCAAACTTGTTAAATCCGTTCCATTTTCTAATTCTTTGCCATAAATACCGATGTTTATTCCAGTTAAAACTACCTCTTTGACTCCTTCTGAAACTAAATACTTTATCTCATTTATTATCTCTTTTTTATTTCTACTTATAGGTTTTCCCCTTACATATGGAACTATACAATATGAACAAAAATTATCACAACCATCTTCTATTTTTACTAAAGCCCTGGTATGGGAGGAATAATTTAAAAATTCTGGCTTTGTTCTACCTAATTCTATATTACTTAACCTTGTTCTGTTTATAGTAAAATTTGAACTTTTTGATATTCGTAAAATATCCTCCAAAATATCTGGAAGATCTGGTTTTTTTTCATTAGGAAACACACCAAAAATCCCATTTATATCTTTCAGTTCTTCTTTGTCTCTATTTACATAACAACCCATTGCAATTACCTTACTATCTGGATTTTTTGAAATAAGTTTCCTTAACATCTGTCTTGATTTCCTATCAGCTTGTTTTGTAACTGTACATGTATTTACTAAACAAATATCTGGATTATCTTTTTCTGATACCTTATCCCATCCTCTTAGGATGAGTTCTTTTGCCAATCTATCTGATTCATATTGATTTGTTTTGCAACCTAAAGTTTTTATATAAAATCTCAAATAATTCTTCCTCTAAATTTTCTTATGTATCTTCCTTAACATTCTCTTCAAGATAAAAAAATCTTGGAATAGACATATTTCTCCCTCAAATATTTATTTTTATATATAAATGTTAACACATACCAATACCTAAAAATCATTATTATTTTACAATAAAATGAACTATTTAAGAGTTGTATTTACAAACACTTGTTCTTATATATTGAAAATTAAGTAAAAATAATTATTTCTTAAAGGGAGTTAATTTAAATTTGGGTTTAAAAGAAATATGAGAGTTACTTTTAAAAATTGGATTATGATTTGAAGGCTTTTTTTAGTTTGGTTATGAAATTTGATGTTCCATTTCCGACTTTTAATCCTTTTTCTTCTGCAATTTCTTTAAGAAATTTTATCTCCTTTTTAGTCATCTTTTCAGGAGTTTCAACAACTATTTCTATTATATGGTCTCCTCTCACATCTCTACCTAAATGCTGGATTCCTTTATTTTTCAGTTTAACTCTTTTTCCACTTTGAGTACCTGGAACTATTTTTATCTCATCCTTGCCATCAAGGGTTTCAACTAAAATTTTGGACCCCAATGCAGCTTCATAAAAAGTGATTTTCTTCTTAGAGAATATATTATATCCATCACGAACAAATTGTTTATGAGGTGTTACTTCAATCTGAACATATAAATCTCCATAAGCTCCACCTCTAATTCCAGAATTGCCTCTTGCTGATACTTTTAATCTTGTTCCTGTAGATACACCAGGTGGAACATTTATCGTTAATTTACTCTTTTTATAAACTCTTCCCTCTCCATTACATTGACTACAAGGTTTTGCTATAACCTTACCCCTCCCCCTACATTTAGAGCATATTGTAGATGAAATCATAGTACCCAAGATAGTTTGACGAGTGGTTCTTATTTCACCTACACCATTGCAGGTGGGACAATTTTTTAACTCTCTATCTTCTGAACCAGAGCCTCCACATTTTTCACATGCTTCATATCTATCATATTCCAAATCTTTTTTTACACCAAATGCAGCTTGCTTAAAGGAAATCTTAATTCTCTCTAAAATGTTATCACCCATAATAGACCATGTTTCAGGTCTTGTTCTAACTCTTGTTCCAAAAGAGGGTTCCCCCAAAAAATCAAATATATTTTTCAGGAAAAAATCACCAAAACCAAATTCTCTAAATATTGATGAAACAGAAGAATAATCTGGTCTATATGAATCTCCAAAAACTTTATGACCAAACATATCATATCGATTTCTCTTTTCAGAATTACTCAAAACCTCATAAGCTTCAGTTGCTTCTTTAAATTTATCCTCAGCTTTTGGGTCATCCGGATTTACATCAGGATGATACTTTCGAGCAAGTCTTCTATAAACTTTCTTTATTTGATTATTATCCGCATTTCTTGGAACTCCAAGAACTTCATAATAATCTCTTTTAGTCAATTTAGCTCACCTTAAAATAAATATTAAAATTTTTAATTATAGAATATTTTTATTCTATTTTAAAGAGGGATTTGAAAATTTCTGATGGAACTTCAACTTTTCCAAACCTTTTTAATTTTTTCTTCCCAGCTTTTTGTTTCTCAAGTAATTTTCTTTTCCTGGTGATATCCCCTCCATATAACTTAGCTGTAACATCTTTTCTTTTTGCTGGAATAGTCTCACGGGCTATTACTTTTTTTCCGATAGCTACTTGTATTGCAACTTCAAAAAGTTGTCTTGGGATTAGCTCTTTTAACCTTTTTGCGAGTTCTCTTCCCCTGTTATAAGCTTTATCTCTATGAATCATAAATGAGAAGGCATCAACAGTTTCACCTGCTAATTTTATATCCAACTTAACAATATCACTCTCTTTATATCCAGTAAGTTTATAGTCAAGTGAGCCATAACCTTTAGTTTTGGATTTAAGAAAGTCAAAAAAATCAACTATAATTTCAGAAAGTGGAATTTCATATTCCAAATGAACTTGTGCTGGTGAAGGATAAGACATATTTAAAAATTCCCCTCTCTTTTCTGTGCATAAATCCATTATTGCTCCGATATATTCAGCTGGAGTATAAATTGTAGCTTTTACATAAGGTTCCTCGATCTTATCTATTTGAACATTAGTGGGAAAATCTGCAGGATTCTTTACAACAATGTCTCCCCCAGTTCCAGTCGTTATCTTATATGCAACTTGTGGAATAGTTGCTAATAGATCAAGATCGTATTCTCTTCTCAACCTTTCCATCACAATATCCATGTGAAGCGATCCCAAAAATCCACATCTGAAACCAAATCCTAAGTTAGGTGAGGTCTCGGGAGTAAAAAAAAGTGCAGAATCATTTAATTTTAATTTTAAAATTGAATCTTTAAGTAGCTCATATTGTCCTCCATCAACAGGATAAAGACCACAATAAACCATTGGTTTTGGTTCTTTATATCCTGAAAGAGGTGATGATGCCCTAAAAGCCTTATCAGTAATTGTATCTCCAACTCCCACCTTTTGAACATCTTTAAATCCAGTAATCATATATCCGACTTCTCCAGCTGATAGCTTATTTAATGGAAACATTTTTGGAGTAAATATTCCTATCTCCTCCACCTGAGTTGATACATTTTTTGCCATCATCTCAATTACAGCTCCCTTTTTAATAGAACCGTTTATTATCCTTGTAAATGCAACTACTCCTCTATAAGGATTAAAGTCTGAATCAAAGATTAAAGCTTGAAGTGGCTTATTGATATCCCCTTTTGGTGCGGGAATGTCTTTTACTATTTTCTCCATAAGTTGTGGTACTCCCTCACCAGTTTTAGCTGAAACAAAAGATATATCGTCACTTTTCACACCTAAAATATCTATAAGTTGTTGACTGACCTCTTTTGGCCTTGCTCGGGATAAATCTATTTTGTTAATTACAGGTATAATCTTTAATCTATTTTCTAAAGCTAAGTATATATTAGCCAGGGTCTGTGCTTGAACACCCTGAGCAGCATCAATAACAAGTAGTGCTCCCTCACAAGCAGCTAAGCTTCTTGAAACCTCATAAGTGAAATCAACATGACCGGGAGTATCTATCAGATTAAAAATGTAAAAATTGCCATCCTTGTAATGATACAATATTCTAACAGCATGAGCTTTTATAGTTATTCCTTTCTCGCGCTCCAAATCCATATCATCTAAGTACTGCTCAGCCATCTCCCTCTCTGGAACTGTTTTTGTTATTTCCAAAAACCTATCAGCCAAAGTGGATTTTCCATGATCAATATGGGCAATTATTGAAAAATTTCTTATAAACTTAATTCTGTCCATTTTTCATCTAAAAATAATAAAGTATTTAATGTATTGCTAATTTTACTTTAATAAAAGTCTAAAATCTAAAAATAGCTTTGGATATATTTGGATATATTATATATTGGATTAATTTAGGGAGTTTTAAATCTCTCTTTTATAACCTGCAGAAAGCTATTTAACTCTTCTATTTTCAATATAAAGCATAATGCAATATAGACCATTATAGCAAGGGTTATAGAGATTAATATAGAAAAAAGTAAGCCTAATTTATATGGTGAAAGCAGATTATAAATATAGTTATGTGCAAAATGGGTAAATACAGCCATTATACAGGAAGCAAAAAATATTTTTAAAGTAGAATATAAAATCTTTGTTCCTCCTAATCTTCCTATCTTTTTTCTAAGTAGTAAAAATAATAGTAAAAAATTAATTGAAATAACTAAAGATGTTGATAAAGCCAAACCTGCTGTCTTTAAAAATCTTACCAAAATCATGTTAAAAAATAATGTGCAACAAATGGAAAATATTGCAACCTTTAGTGGAGTTTTTGAATCCTTTAATGCAAAAAAAGTTCTGTTTAGAATAAGCACCATCCCATAAGGAACTAAAGATAATGCCAGATATGAAAGAACTACCGCTGTTGAAATAGTATTGTTTGAGGTAAATTTCCCTCTTTCAAATATAAGCTTTATAATTGGATGAGCCAAAGAAATAATACCCATAAATGATGGGGTTAATAAGAAATTGGTTAATTTTGTCCCCGATAAAAAGGAGTCTTTTAAATCTTCTATTTGATTTTTTGCTGCTTGTTTTGAAATAAGTGGAAAGATAATTGTGGAAACAGCTACAGCAAAAATCCCTACAGGAAAGAACCATAAATACGAAGCATATTCTAAAATTGTTGTCTCACCGCTACCTATTGAAAGAGCAAAAACTTTGTTTATCACATTATTTAACTGAGCACTTCCCAAACTTAATATAATCGGAAAAGAAAGTAACATTACCTCTTTTACACCTGTATGATTTAAATCAATATCTAGTTCATAATTAAAATCTTTATTTCTTAAGAATGGTAAAAGAAATAGAAATTGACCTATTGTTCCAATTACAATACCAATAGCAAAACTTAAAATTCCATATTTTCTATAAAGTAGAAGAACTACTAATATTATTAATATATTCCATATAACAGTTGAGAATGCGGGGGGTACAAAACTTTCATATGAATTTAAAAGAGCACTTACTATTGCAGTTAAACCCATAAAAAGAAGAGAGAGAAACATGATTCTTGTTAATAAGATTGCTAAAGACCGCTGACTTAAATCATCCTTAAGACCAGGAAGAATTCTATATATTGAAGGAATTGTGATAAATACTATGATAATTATTAAAATAAAAATAATAATAAGAAGGTTTATAAGTATATTAGCTAATTTTTTTGCATCCCTTTTTTTACCAAGAGCAAGATATGAAGAAAAGACAGGTATAAATGCAGCTGATAGTATTGCATCTGCTAATAATTGCCTAAACTGATTGGGTATCAAAAATGAAATTCTAAATGCATCTGTTTCCCAGTTTGCTCCAAAGAAATAAGCAAACATCTGTTCTCTTAAAAGACCAGTTATTTTGGATAAAAGAATACAAATCGTGACAATAATAACTGTGCTGGTGAACTTTACTTTAGATTTGTTTATATCTGATGTTAAATCTTTTTTCTCTTTCAATTAATCATTCCTTAAAGTTTTTTTAACTAATTAATTTTAGCATTTAGTTTGAGTAATAATAGTATTCAAAAATTATATAGTATTTTTGATAACCTTGTATTATAATATTGCTACTTTACTGAAAAAAATAAAAAAAATAAACATAGGGAGGTAAATTGGCAAAACAAAGTTCTCTAAAAAGAGTTAAAACTTCAGCAAAAGTAAGACTAAGGAACAGGAAGAAGAAAGCAACTATAAAAACAGCAATAAAAGAGTTTGATAAAGTAATCAAGGAAAAGGATTTAGAGCTTGCAAAGCAATTACTTATAAATTGTATTTCTTTACTTGATAAGGCAAAAAGTAAGAAAATATTTCATAAAACAAAGGTAAATAGAATTAAGTCTAAACTTAGTGAGAAATTAAATGCTTTATCACAGAGTTTGTAACTATTTTTTTGATAATCACATTACAAAATTAATTTTAAAAAAATTGTAAAAATCAATCTCAAATATTCTAAACATTCAGTATTTTAGAAACTAAGGTCTCCAATATTATCTCAGCTTTTTGTTTTCCTCTCTTTATCCCCTCATCTGCTTTCAACAAATAGAAAAGGCAATTTCTTAAATCCTTTTTAGAAAAATTCTTTTGTTGATTTTTAAGTTTTTTAATAGCAAAACTCTTCGCAGGTAAAATTTGCTCCATCTGTTTTGTATCTATCTTCTTTTCAATTAAAGATTTGATTTTTAAGAGTCTTTTAAAATGCCACCTCATTGTCCCCAAAATTCTTAAACTCTCAATTTGAAGTTTTACAGGTTTGGTTCTAAAAAAAATAGATCTTAAAGAACTATATGCTTCACTTTCTTTCTTCTCACTTAAATAATCTAAAAATTTAAAAATATTTATTTCGGGATTTCCAGCAACAAGTAATTGTACAGTTTCTTGATCTATGACTTCTCTTTTTCCAACATAAAGTGCAAGTTTTTCTACCTCGCTTTCTAAATTCCATAGATCATTACCCAAAAAATTTGTAAGTAAATAGACAGCAGCAGGATTTATCCTGACTCCTCTCTCCCTACATCTCTCTCTAACCCAACTTTCCAAACCTCTGAATGAAATTGGTCTAAAATCGTAAACTTTGCCCATCTTTCCAATAAAATTTTTCAATTTATCTCTAATTTTTCTGGTTGAATTTTTTAGATTTGAATTATCCCAAACAGTTTCTGCTATTAAAACTAAACAACAGTATGGAGATGGTGATTTTGCATATTCAATAATCTTTTCTAATTCATCATTAGATAATTTATGAACATTTCTTGCTACAACAAGTCTTTTTTGTGATAAGAAGGGTAAAGTCTTGCAGACATTCAATATATCATCTACTGATACCTTTAAAAAATCAAATTGCTGGAAGCTGAGCTCTCTTTCACTATCATCGCTAAATCTCATTTTAAGTCGAGATATTGATTTCTCAATTTTCCAATTATTTTCCCCAGTTAGTAGATATATTGGAAGTAAAGACTCTATGTTCTTTTTATTAGAATTTTTAAACCTATTATTTCTAATCATAACTTTTATAATTATATTATTTTTCGGTTAGGATTTTCCAATAATTATTTTCTGCAATTATATCTATGTCTCCTAACTTATCTGTACGGAGGGTGTTGGATTTAATCTTATTTAAAGAATTGATTGTTTCTTCTGATGGATGATTGTATTTATTATTTAATCCAACTGATATTATAGCTATCTTAGGTGAGACAGCTCTTAAAAATTGGTAAAAATTAGCATCTTTACTTCCCTGATGAGGTACTTTTAAGATATCAGCTTTTATTAGATAGTTGTTAATATCATTATATATATCATTATTTATAGATATATCTTTCAAACTATTTGATTTATTCATTGATGGATTTTTTAAGCTATTTAATATCTCTCTTTGAGCCTGAATTTCAATGTCGCCAGTAAAAAGTATCTTTTTATTCTCATATTCTAATAAAAGAACTAATGATTGATTATTTATATTCTCTTTTAGATAGATAATGTCATCAGGTTCTGGCCAGATTGGAATTAAATTCAACTTAGAAGATATTCTCAGAATATTTTTTGACTTTACAATAATTAGAGGTATCTGTTTAGTATTAATTATTTCTAAGAATAGATTATGTTTTTCAATAGTAGATTGGTCGCTTTCAGAAAGATCTAAGTTACCTATTAAAACTGAATTAATCGGAATCTCATTTAATACCTCTATTAACCCACCTATATGATCTGAATGTGGATGAGATAGAATAACTAAATCTAATTTTTTAACACCTCTTAGATAAAGTTTTTTTACAATATCTTTACCTTCAGGACCCCCATCTATAAGAATATTAATTCCTTCCGGCGTTCTAATTAAACAGGCATCACCATTACCAACATCGAAAAAGGTAAGAGATAGATTCTTTGGTGGAAGGTATAAAAAAACCTGGTAAGCAAATACAAGTACTGTTAAAAAAATTATTAAATATATTATAAACTTCTTATTGAATTTTTTATTTATATTATTTTTTTTTAAGAAACTAACTGTAAACAATAGAAATAGATAATATAAAAAGACCAAATGGATAGAAAATTTTGAAAAATATAACTGACCATATGGAATATTAGAACAGACTTTACTTATAAAAAATAGATAACCTGTTGCCTTGTCTAAAACCCATAAAAAAGGATAGATCATTTTTTCAAATAACAAAGAGAGCCAGACACAGATCGTACCCAAACTCATTATCAAGGTTGATACAGGAAGAGCCAAAAAATTACTTAATATTGAAACTATTGAGAAT
>Ga0114921_10000313_pt1 | contig 20517 bp, 18 predicted proteins | sample BentaG_FD_87016 | JGI IMG/M metagenome (GOLD analysis project Ga0114921, IMG submission 87016) | Deep subsurface microbial communities from South Atlantic Ocean to uncover new lineages of life (NeLLi) - Benguela_00093 metaG | ecosystem: Environmental > Aquatic > Marine > Oceanic > Sediment ... | reverse complement strand
GTCGAGCACGTCATGTTTGGTGTCGCGGCCGCGTTGGTTCTACTGCCGTCCGCGCGACACTCGCGCAGCGCATAGACACATCCCGGTCCCGCGCACTGCATGGATCGCCGACAACGAATGGAGCACATCATGACCACAGCCACCGCCCGCGTGGGTGACACCTCGATCGCGACCACCGATGACCCGGTCATCGTCGAAGGGAACATCTACTTCCCCGAACAAGACATCGACGACGGTGTGCTGATCGCGAACAAAGCCAAAAGCCTGTGCTTCTGGAAGGGCATCGCCAGCTACTACGACGTGGCCGCCGGAGGAACCACGCTACGCAGTGCGGCCTTCGGCTACCGTCACCCCTCACCGCTAGCACGGCGGATCAAAGGACGCGTCGCGTTCTGGAACGGCGTAGAGGTCACCACCGACGGGACCAGCAGCTAGCGGCGCCGTCCGTCGGTCGTGGTCGGAGGACACACACACTTGACAGCCCCTCGTCCTATTCATACATTCATACGTATCATGGGTGAATGTATGAATAGGACGAGGGGCAGGATATAGACATGACGCTAGGCAAGTCTGCGGTGGTCCTGGGGGGCAGTATTGGCGGTCTCTGCGCTGCGGGTGCCCTGGCCGATCACTTCGATGAAGTGGTCGTGCTCGAGCGCGACGTGCTCCCCTCCGATGCTGAGCACCGGCGCGGGGTGCCGCAAAGCAAGCATCCGCACTGGCTGCTGAACTCGGGGCGACGGGCCATCGGCACACTGTTTCCTGGCTTTGAAGAAGACATCATTGCCTCGGGCGGAATGCTTCTCACGCCCGCGCTCGATGCGGCCTACCTGGAGCGAACCGGATGGGCTGCTCGCAAAAAGTCAAAGATGACGACTATCTACAGCTCGCGCATCCTCATCGAGCGAGTCCTGCGCGACAAGGTGCGGGCATTGCCGAACGTCATGATTCGAGAAGGCGTGGTGGTGCAGGGACTTGAGCAGCACAACGGCGGAAAGCCAGGTGGCGGTGTTACCGGTGTCCGCTTCCAAGCAGGCCAGGGGCCGCCGGAGTTGATCCGCACGGACCTTGTCGTGGACGCCCTAGGGCGAGGCTCGTCGGTGGTGAACTGGCTCGAAGCGGCCGGTTGGCCTCAGGTGCCGGTCAAGACGCTCGACGCTAAGGTCACCTACATCTCGCGCTGGTACGACCTTCCGCCAGAGGGGGAGCGCCCGGACTCATGGTGGTGGCGCCATATCGTGATCATGCCTGCGCAGGACTCCGATAGCAGCCGGCCTGCAGAGCACGCCTTCCTCTCCAACTTCTTCCCAATGGAGAACGACCGGGCGATCGCCTGCATGGGGTCGTGGGGGCTGGACATGCCGCGCACGATCGATGATTTCACTGCCTCGGCTGAACGACTCCGAACGCCAGTCTTCGCAGCCGCCATGAAGGAGTGCGAACCCACCTCGCAGGTGCACCTCACGCGCTCGACTGGCAACAAGTGGCGCCGCTACGACCAACTACCCACGCCACCGCGTGGGTTGGTGTTCGTGGGCGACTCGATCTGCGCGTTCAATCCGTTTTATGCCCAGGGAATCAGCTCAGCCTCCGCATCCGCCCTACTGCTCAAGTCGGCCCTCGAGCGGGCCAGCACACAGGACGATGCACTGGATGAGGCCTTTGTCGGTAGCTTCCTCGAGGAGCAAGTCAAGGCGTTGCAAGTCCCCTGGAACCTCGCCATGGCCCGAGATCAGGGATATGAGTGCGCGAGCGGCACCGAAGCGCTGCCGAATTGGCAACGACGGATCGTTGCCGCGATGACCTGGCCCGCCTTCAACGCCATCACCGGCGCAGCACGTGAGGACGAGGTCGTCGACGATCACTTCGCGCAGGTTTTCAACCTCGACGAGTCCCTTGCGGACATGCTTAAGAATCCGCGGGTGCTTTTCGGCCTTATCCGGTATCAGGTCAAGAAGGCCCTGGGTCGGTCCACCGTGCCGTACGGATTCGACCCATTGCTCGACCCGCCCGGCACTGACTACACGCCGGCCGCGGTCCCTGTGGTGCAAGCACCAGCCGCGGTCCCCGTGGTGAAAGCGTGAGCGTCACCTGCGATCCAGCGGCCGAAGCGGTCACCCGCTTCCTGGGATTCAGTTGCCACGACGTCAACCCGGTCGTCTCCTTCAACAATCCGATCGACCTCTACAGCTGGACCATGCCCGTCTTGGAAATGCTGATAGTCGGCGGCGCCGTCTTCGCGCTCGTGCACGCCGTACAGCGGCTGCGACGAGAGTCCGACCCGACCAACCTGGCACTGTGGTTCGCTTCGCTTATCTACCTGGCCGTCACCGAGCCGCCCCTGTACTTCCCCGAGTGGTTCGGCTTGGACAAGATCTATGGCTTCATCTTCGCGCACAACGAGTTCACCGTGCAGTTCATGTACGACCGTCTGCCGCTCTACATCGTGGCGTTCTACCCCGCGATCAGTGCACTGGCCTACGAAGTAGTTCGAACCATCGGCGTCTTCCGGCGGCGCGGTCCACTCATCGGCGCTGTCTGCGTGGCCTTCGTTTGTCAGATCTTCTATGAGATCTTCGACCAGCTAGGCCCGCAGCTGAAGTGGTGGGCATGGAACCCCGACAACTATCAGGTCAACCACCCCATGTTGGCCTCGGTGCCGATGACCAGCATGCTGCTGTTCGCCTCCGTGTCGTTCGGCTTCCTGACCTATCTGGTCGTTCGCTGGGTGGGCTCTGACGGCCGAGACGGCCGAGACGGTCGAGACGGGCGGGAGGTTCTGCCACGGTCCGGACTATCGGTCACCGGGCGAACCATTGCAGCCGGAGTGCTCACACCTTTGGGGATGGTCATCGCGGGGTTCCCGTCGAGCTTGTTCGGCGGAGATTCCCCCAATACCGCTGCACAAGCCTGGATTCTGGGCGTCGAGTTAGGCCTAGTGTGGCTTGCGGGAGCCTGGTTCCTCACCCAAGAGGCGCGCTCGGGGCCGCTGGACGAGCCGGTACCCCTCAACCCGTTCGTCGTGATCTTCCCGGTGGCTTTCCTGGTGACCTTCGCCGTGCTCTGGCTGGCGTCGCTGCCGGAATTCTTCGCCGCCGAGAATGGTCTCACCAGTGCGGGGACCCCGATCGGCAGTGGGCTCTACGTCTTGCTCTGCTTCGTCGCCGCTCTCGCGGTATTGGCGGTGCTCTACAAAGGTCGGCGTGCTGCGCCGGTCCGGGTCTGAACCATGGGATACCACGGCTGGCGGGGAGACCCGCCCCGGACCGAGGAACTCGCCCGCGAACGCATCATCGCTGCCGCGACCCGATGCATCGAGCGGATGGGAGTCCCCAAGACGACGCTGTCCAACGTCGCCGAAGAGGTGGGGGTGACCCGACAAACCGTCTACCGCTACTTCCCGAGCCTGGCTGAACTGCTTTCTGCGGTTGCCGAGACGGGGACGGCGGACTTCATCGAACGGATGCAGGCACACCTGGCGTCTGCCGAAACGCCGATCGATGCGGTGATCGAGTCCTTCGTGTTCACCTTGCGTGAGATTCCCCGCGCGCCACGCATCGGGTTGCTGCTCGAAGCTGACGACCAGGACCTCTTTGGCCGTGGTGTCACCTCATCGACAGCGTTCGATCTTGGCGCGCGGGTACTGCGCAGCATCCCAGTCGATTGGCAAGCCATCGGCATTCACAACGACGACTTCGAAGGCCTGGCGGAGCTCATGATGCGGCTGATGGTGTCGTTCTTGCAGCATCCCCCGGCGACACCCCGCTCGCCCGACGAGCTGCGCACCTTCGTACGACGCTGGCTCGGGCCCGCCCTCGTCGCTCCGCCTGGAAGACAGGTTGTCCTGAAAAGCACTACCCGTCAAGCGGGCTAAGGGTGGGCTGAAGGTGGTGTTCAATTGCTTCGATGAGCACCGATCAGTCTCGGCCGCGGAAGCGTGAGTGATGAGCGCCCTGCTGGACGAGGTGCTGGACGCCCACGGGGGGCTGGGGCGATGGCGGACCGCGAAAACGGTTCATGCTCGGGTGCGTGCGGGAGGGCTGCTGATCCGAACGCGGGTCCCGGGCAACCGCTTCGCCGACTACCGCATCACGGTGCATGTCCAGCAGGCTCGGACGGTTCTGGACCCGTTCCCGTGTGACGGGCAGCGTGGGGTCTTCGAGAGCGGGGCGGCACGGATCGAGAGTCACGAAGGCGAGGTCATCAGTTCGCGCGCGAACGCGCGGGCCGTGTTCTTCGGCCGGTCGGGCCTGCGCCGGAACATTCGCTGGGACCCGCTGGATTCCGTCTACTTCGCCGGCTACGCCATGTGGAACTACCTCACGATGCCGTACGTCCTCACGCGCGAAGGCGTCGAGGTCGGCGAGGGACAGACGTGGCAGGAGGGCGGAGAGACATGGCGGCGCCTGACCGCGAGCTTCCTTCCGGGCATCGACACCCACTCGCGTCGCCAGATCTTCTACTTCGATGCCGGTGGTCGGCTGCGCCGCCACGATTACGTGCCCGATGTGATTGGCCGCTGGGCCCGGGCCGCTCACTATTGCGCCGACCCCGTTGAGGCCGGCGGGCTCGCGTTCTCAACTCGCCGGTGGGTGCTCCCGATCGGCCCTGGCAATCGCCCGCTGCCCTTCCCGACTCTGGTGTCGATGCAGCTGACCGATGTGCGGGTCGAGCCCGGATAGGTTTCGCTCCCGCGCATTGCAGCCAGTTACAGCCTGAAACGCCTCCCGGTTCGGAACGTCAATACTGGGCTCGGCCGCGTGCCGGCATCGGCTCCACGGAGCGGTGACCTTCGATCGGGGGGCGCGTGCGTGCCACCCATTGGCCGTATCGCCTGGACAACGGAGCGGCGGTGATCCCGTGGGCAAGGACGCTGAGTATGACGGTGCACATGATCACGCCGCCCAGTGTGCCGATCACCGGGGACTCGCGGCCGAGCTTCTCCAGTGACAGCAGGCCGAACACGACCGTCGCCAGCCCCCGCGGTCCGAACCAACCAAGGAACGTCACCGTTGGCCACTTGTAGCCCGTGCCGAGCAGTGCGATGGCGACCGGAACTAGTCGCAGCACGGTCAGAGTCGCGATGGCCAGCGCCAGCCATTGCCAGTGAAAGCCGTCTTTGAAGACGTTCACGACGAGCACCCCAGCGAAGAACCACACCACGAACCCCATCAGGTCCGAGGCGACCTCCAGCAGCTGAGCGGTCTCGGGCACTTCGTGAAGCGTGACACTGGCTGCACCGAAGGCCAAACCACCCACGAACGCTGCGATGAAGGCGTTCGCCCCTATCACCTCGGCCAAGCCAAAGAGCAGCAACGGCAGCACCAGGGTGGCAATCGCCCGGCCCCGGCGGCCACTTAAGGATCGAGTGCGCGAGCGGTCCATCAGCCATGCCGAGGCCAGAGCCACACACACGGCGCAGATCAGCGCCTTCAGCACCGGCACCAGGCCGATTTGTAGAATCGACGGTTCGGTGATGTTTTCTTCAGCGGCTAACACCGAAAGCGCAAGCAGCACGATGGGTGTCGCTAAACCATCATTGAGCCCGCTCTCCACGTTCAAGCCACGGCGAACCCGCACAGGGACCACAGGGTTGAGGATCGTGGAAGCGCCCAGACCGGCGTCCGTTGGTGTGACGGCTGCTGCCAATAGCCAGGCGCCTGCGACCCCTAAGGTGGGCAGCAACTCCCGTGTCAGCAGGAACGTCGCTACGAGGGCCAGCGGGAACCCGATGAGGAGCAGGCGAAGCGCGATGCCGGAGTCCCGACGGAGTTGGGACAGTCGCACGGTGGACGCGTCGTGGAACAACACGATCACCAGGGTGAGTTCGGCGACGACACGTAGCGTTGGACCGACGATGGCCGGTTCAATGAGGGCGAACAGCGCAGTCCCGGCGATCAGGCTCGACATTGGAGCGGTGATGCTGGCATTCGTGAGGCGTTTGGCCAATAGGGAGTAGACAAACACCAACCCAGCCATCACCGCGATCACTGAACCGGCCACGCCGGCAGTCTAATCCGCACCGCACCCCGAGTGTGCTGAGTCTTAGCCTCTCGTGGCATTACGTCGGGGCGCTGGCCCCAGAGGTTAGCGTGGAGCGCGCGCAATAAGGAGATCAACGTCGCGTTGGTAGTCCGACATGATGCGGAACCCGGATCGTCGCCGCCCCAATACGCGCAATGCTCGCCGGGTTTTCGACCCGCCGCTACCTGGTCGGGCTGGAGCCCGTTGGCGAGCAGGCCGGCAAAAAGCCCTCGGAGACAAGCAAGTCAGCGGTCGCTGCCCGCACTGGATGTGCTCCCAGGCCGACGGTCTTCGCAGCTTTGTCGTGGGTGCGGGCCACGGCGTCTCACTCGGGTTCTGCACCCCCGCTGCGATCCTGTACACGTGGGCTGGGGAGAGGCCTTCGGTGATTGTGGTTGCCAGCAGTGTGACCTCCTAGTGATCACTGTGCCCCCAACTCTCATAACTGTGGACCTACAACCGGGGTACAGATCTACTCGGTTCTAGAGCCAGGTTGTGTTTGATGTCGGTTCAGTTGATGTCGCAGGCCACGGGGTGATGGGTGTGGCCGCATCGGGCAGCGTACTCGGCCGGGGTCAGGTAGTGAACGCTGAGGACGCATCGCAAGCGTTGTTGTATCCCCCCGACATCTGGTAGAAGTTGCCAGTCGCGAACATGTTGCGACCGTCGAGCAGAGTCACCGCCGAGTGCGCCACCTCTTCAGGCTCGCCAAATCGTCCGATTGGGATGTGCCTCGAAACCTTCGCCATGTTCTCGGCGCCGCCCAGGGTTCTCACCGCGTCGGGATAGTTGATGAAGTTCGTACCGAAGGCATTGACGCAGACTCCCTTGGGCGCGGCAGTCATGGCGGCGCAGCGGACCGCCATGTTCGCGGCGGCCCGCATGGAGCTATATCCCATCATGTCGGTATAGGGTTTGCTGCCTGTGGCGCTGGTGAGGATCAGAATCTGGCCTGAACCCGCGTCCATCAGGGGCGGCAGCAGGGCTTGCAACGCGTACACGACCGCCAGGAAGTCCGACTCGTAGATCTTCTGCATGTCCTCCGGAGTCGTACTTAAGGATGTCGCCCCCAATATGGATGGCCGTTCGGATATACGCCGAATCGAAACTGCCGAACTTGTCTATGGCGGCGTCAACCAGCTTCTGCGTGGAACCGGGCTGACTTTCGTCGTTCGGCCCCTCCTGCTCGATGCCCTCGACGACGACGACCTCGGCGCCGTGGCTTCGGCACGCCTTCACCAGACCTCCGGCCGGCTGGGCGAGGACGAGGTTGTGTCCCGCTTGAGCCAGCTTTAGCGCGACCGGCGGACCGATCTGCATCAGCGCGTCGTTGAGAAGGGCGACGCGTTTGCCGGAGTTCGAATTGGTCTTCAGCTCGTTTTCTACGTTCATAATCGGATGCTCCCAGGTAAAGGTTGAACGCCGCCGGGACCGGTCTCGTCGCTAGTGCGGAGCGAGGTGCCGCCCCGAGCGCCAGGCATGCTAGCCGACCTCGACGGTCCCGTCCTCATGGATCGAGATCGGGTCGCCCGTCTCGACCACCTCGAGGAACTCATCGCCAAGCAGGTCGATGGTGACGATGGGCTTGTCCTGCCACACGTTTGCCATCACGATGCCCGAGGCGGACACCGCATCGATGTGGTTCGAGTAGAGGATCGCCTTCGGCGCCAAGTCGAACTCCGCCAGGGTCATGAAGGCGGCGCCGCCCATACTTGAGCCGACGGACTGTGGCGTGCAGAGGATGACCCCGTTGAGGTCCATCTGAAAAAGCTCCTCGTTATCCTGATCCGTGCACGGTGCGCTCTCGGTGTTGCCGGCCCACAGGTTGTCGAGGTAGGACGACGTCGGGTTGAACGGATGCTTCGACACTGCCGCTCTACCCTGAACGTTGCCGGCGATCACGGGTCGACCTCGGAATTTCTTCTTGGCCATCTGTTGACTCCCTATCGATTGCCCTGTTGTTCGTGATCCCTTTCGCCTACAAGTTCTGCGGGATCTCTCCGGTCAGGATCGTTTCCAATATGGCTTCATCGTTCAGGTAGCGTGAGTTGGAGTACTTGCGGGTTTTGTTCGAGTTGGTGACCGCGAAATTGCTTTCGGCATACCCCTTCATGCCGCTGAAGCAGACAGTGCAGGTGTTGGAGAATCTCACCCCGGCGGCATGCACATCCCGGGTCAGATTCGGGTGGTCGTGGAAGAAATGGTCGCGGACCGCCGTGGAGCAGAACAAGACGGTCGGCAGAGCAACCTCCTCCTGACCGCGTTTCTCCAGCCCGTCCCGGATCACTGTGCCCCAATTGACAAGCTCTTGATACGTGTTGTGCGGGCAACCGATATTGGCCGCCGTGGGTTTGGCCCCCTCGGGCCAGAGATCCGGAAAACTACTGCGGATACGCTCGATCTCCGCGTCGTCGATCACGTAGGTCTGGTAGCCCTCGGCGAGCAGATCCCGCCCGTGCTGTTTGGCATCGGGGGTGAGGTTCTCCACGTGATAGAGACCGACCGCGCCGCTGGATGCGGTCGCGGCGCCCATGGCCTTCAGCTTGTGCACGTTCTGTGGTGTGATCTCCCCGTCCAGATACTCATCTACGCCGATGATGTACGGCACGTCCTCGACACACTTCTCGCCGATGGCGCCACCCAGCACGCCCCAGTCCGGCTCGCCCGAGGTCTGCACGTCGATCAGCCACTTGGCCTGGCGGCCCTCGTCGGTCATCAGGCCGAAATAGGGCGCCTTGCCGAGCAGGGCGCACATCAGATCCATGCCGCAGGAGTTCCGGTTGGTGCGGATCCCGAGCAGTGAGTTGCCGCCGTTGACGGCCGAAGACTCCGCCCAGGCCACGAAAGTGCCCATCTCCGGCGTGTTGCCAACCTCCGGCAGGTAGCACATGCAACTTCGCGTCAGCATGTTACGGCCGCCGAGCCGGACATGGAGGTAATCGAGGTCCAGCTGTAACGGAAGGCCTTCGAACATCATCTCCTCGAGCTCCGGAGTCGTCTGCACGTTATATAGATCGAAAGGCCGGGGATTGATGGTGTAGGGCGCGTAGGCCTTCAGTCCCTCGTCGGCACACTCTGTGAAGATCTTGATGAGCGGGGCCATCGCGGGCGAGCCGAGGAACATCGACGTGTGCGGCGCACCTCCGAGATCGACCAGCTTTGTCGCGCCGAAGAGGTTGCCGTGGTCGACGACCGTTCTCATCACCTTGGCCAGGGTCTCTCCCTTCTTGCCGTCCAGGACGTCCCGCTCCTCCTGGGTCAGGGTCATCTGATGCGACCGTTCTAACGGGTCATACTGGGTTGTGGCCGGCGCGGCTCCGCTGCCGGTGGCGCTGTAGCCGGGAACCGGCTTGCCGTCCGGCCCAAGGCCTTCCATGTCGGTCTCTTTCCAGCTCTTTACGAAAGGCGGGACGCCCTCTTTTTTCGACAGCAGATGTCTAACAGCTCCCTGTTTCACTGCGATCCCCTTTTCGTGTCTGTCCATCAACCCTTGCTGCCGCCACTGGGGCGAAGAACAATTTTCCAGTTCTTCTAGATCCGCGAGGGTGACGCTTGGATCTGGTCCTCTGGTACCGACAACATATCTACGATGAGGATAGTCGAGCGGCACCTGGCAGGTCCCGAAAGTCGGTCCACCAGGTCTGTACCCCGGTCATAGGTCCACTGTTATGAGAGTTGGGGGCCCCAGATTCATCAACTCACCCTCCCCAGTAGTCAGGCAGCGCCTCCATGTAAGAACTTCTCAGCATTAACCGGCTGGTTTCGGCCGCGGGGTGATGGAGCATGTCTTTGAGGAACTCAACATCGACCACCCCAGCCAAGACTGGGCCACCCAGTACCGCGCCAACGGCAACCGCAGCCTCAGCGTCGGTGAGGCAATCTGCTTGGTTCCCAGCCCTGGTGCTTGATATCGGTGTTGATGAGGATTACCAGCGTCGTCTGCTTTTCGGGCAGGTACACCGCCACTGCTTCATAGCTGGGCACGCTGCCGTTGTGACCGGTCCATTCCGCCGAGTTTGAAGATCCCCAGCCAATGTTGAGACCATCACACCTGCGGCCCATGCCCACGACGGGTTCCAGGCGGTGGCGGTGGCAGTGGCCGTGGCGGTGGCGGTGGTTTGGATGCAGGCGGCAGTGGTGTCGATATAGCCCTGCGCGTGCGGCTGGGGAAATGCGTTCGTGGTCGGAAAGCTTGTGTGGTTCATGCCCAGCGGCGTCAGGATGTGGTACTTGATGTAGTTGGGCAGCGATTGTCTGCTGAGTTTTTCCACCACGAGGCCCAATAGGAGGGCGTTGGTGTTGGAGTATTGGTAAGCGTCGCCTGGCGGAAACGGCGTCGGCTCGGCGAAGGCGTAGCCGAGCAATTCCTGCGGGGTGAAGTTGCGGTACGGGTCGGCGACGAGCGCCTGCTGGAAAGCGGGTGAGTTCGCATAGTTCTCCGGTCCGCTTCGCATGCCCGCTAACTGCCGCAGCGTGATCTTGTCGCCCAGGGGGACGCCGTCGATGTATTTGCCGATGGGATCGTCGAGCCCGAGCTTGCCCTGATCGGCGAGCCGCAGCACGCCTGTGACGGTGAATGTCTTTGTCAGGCTCCCGATCCGGCTATAGAAGCCGGCCTGCACCGGGGCGCCCGTCGCTTCGTCGGCCACTCCCAGCACCCGGACGTAGTGCCCCTCCGGACTCTACAACCGGACAATCACGCCGGGGATCGATGCTGCGGTCATCGTCTGCTCGATTGCTGCGTCCAGCTGCTTCGAGACACCCGCATCCATTTGCCGGGTCGCGTGTGTGCTCGGTGAACTCGCGGTCGTGGCGGGCGATGACTGCGGTGGCGTTGAATCGCTGCTGCACGCGGCGAGCGAAACCAGCAGGCCGGCCGCCACAGTCGTGAGAAATCCACGCCGCAGAAGGCGGAGGTTCCGAACCCATCCACCCACCACTGGCTCCATCCGTCGAGGTACCCAAAGACCCCAATACACGCTAATCAACTTGGCTGCCGCGGGTGCGCGGTTGAAGCGGCCTAGATTGAAGTACCCGAGGTTTGTCTAGTCGTGCGGCTGACGTGCGCAAGCACTGTTTTGGGGTTCAACTCCTCGGACAACACGTCAGCGGCGTGATCGGCGATGGCCGCGGGAAGGTACAGGGCCACGTCGGCGCCGTTGGGGTCGCGGAACCAAAGCGCTGTTACCTCGCCGTGGCGGGTCGCCCGATCGGGGTGAGAACCCAATTGTGCCAGCCGGTTCACCGTTCGGTGGACTTCCTGCAGATCGCCCAAAGCCAGATTGATGGCGGTGACGCCGCTGGCTTCAGGATGGTAGTCAAGGGCGATCTGAGAATGCTCGATGACCACCCGCAGGCTGGATCCGGTGATGGTGGTCGTCCTCGCATTGGGCGACTGGGGCTCCACGTCGAGCAACGCAGCCCACCACGCCGCCATGTCCGTGGGTCGGTGGGTGAGTAGTCGTAGCTCGACGACTGGTGGGGCAACATGATTCATGCGGTTGGGCCTTTCCGTGCCGGCGATAACGCGCCGATGACCTGCAGTGCTTGCCGCAGCAGCGGAGCGCCGTCTCGCCCCGAGTGCAGCACCGCGGTGATATGGCCGTCGGGGCGCACCATGAGGCCGTCTGGGTCGGCACCCGCGACACCGCTGTGAAAGACATGGTTGGCGTCGCCAACCAGCGGCACCACCGACAACGGAAGTCCCTCCGCCGCAAGCAACCACGCGGCGTGGGCTTCCGCGGAAACCAGCAGCGTCAGTTCATCGCGCCTGACCATATCCAGTGTGGACACACGCCGGTCGCCGTCCTTGACCCAGGCGTGCGGCAGCCGGCCCCCGGCGCGCACGCACGGGGTGTAGAACTGTGGATCGTCCGGTGGTGCGGGAAGCCCATCTCCGATCATGGCTCCGTTCTGGTAGCGCACCCCCAGGTCGCGTCCCCAGCTGCGATAGTGCGCCCCCTGTCCGGTGATCGCCGCTGCGGCCCGGCGCCGGATCCGCCGACCGACCGCGCCCGGCGACTTGGCCAGGCGGAACCGCTGATATGCCAGCGAAGTAAGCCCGCGGATGAGGGCCCGCACCGGACGTCGCGGTATCCATTCTGGTACGGCGGCGACGACTTGAGGCAGCAGACGTATTGCTCGCCGCGGTAACCCAAGTGCGGCAACGACTTCGAACAGACCCTCGAAGTTTGCCACCGAATCGGCTGTGGCGGCGATGCCAACCGGGCGGCGTTCGGATTCATAGGTGTTCAGCAGGCCTTCGCCGGCGCGGCCGTCGATGACCCACGCCAGCTTCCAAGCCAGGTTGTGCACATCGGCGACGCCGGTGTTGAGCCCCAATCCGCCAGTGGGCGGAAACCGGTGCGCGGCATCTCCGACCAGGAACACGCGGCCCACCTGGTAGTTGGTGGCGACTTGGGCGTGCATCGCCCATGACTGGATCGATTTAACGTCAATGTCGACCGCGGGGTCGCCGATGGCGTCGGCAATGTGGTTGCGGCAGACCCCAGCAGGGAAATCGTCCAACGACTCGAACGGCGGAAAGTAGGGGATCTGAAATACGAGGTCTTGTGGCGACCGGTGCACGATGAAAGCGCCTACGCCCTTGGCGTTGTAGGTCCAGATGACCGGGCCTCGGCGGTGGCGTCGGAAATCCTCAAGATCGGCGGAGAAATGCACGCTGATCACGTGCTGAAGGACCGGGCCCTCCACCTTGACCTGCAGTGCCCGCCGCACTGTGCCGGCTGCGCCGTCGGCCGCGATGAGATAGCCCGCCTGGATTGTTCGGCTGGCCGCAGTAGTGGTGTCGGTGATCCTGACAGCGACGCCGTCTGTGCCCTCGGTGTGGGAGCTGTAGCGCCACCCGGTGCGTACATCGATGTGTTCACTGTCGCGCAGGTGTTTCCACAGCAGAGGTTCGAGGGCGTTCTGGGGCAGATGCGCGTTGCGGGTAGGGCTGATCGATTCGATTGCGTCCAGCTGCGTGTCGGGCAAGTCGTCGACCAACGGCACCCTCCCGAGCTCGGGACCGGCCAAGGTGGTGCAGTACGCGATGGAGCGCAGCTCGTGCATCGGGGCGCTGAGGCGGCGGATATCGCGCTCGAGGCCGATCTCGCGCCAAATCTCCAGCGACCGGGTCGATAGCACGTGCGCGGCGGGGTGGCTCTGTGGCCTGTTGCGTGCCTCTACCACAGTGCATTGAATGCCATAATCAGCAAGAATCAACGCCGCCGTGGCGCCTACCGGCCCGGCGCCGACGATGATGACATCGCAGACGTCACTCACTTATCCTCCTATCCTCCACCGGCCGCCGAATAATCTGTTGGACAACGTGGCTATGAAGCCCAGGTCTGATCAGGATCAGGGAACCGGACCGCTAAATAGCCCGGGCCTCAACGAGACTCAACGGCGACGCGGTGGGTACCACCCGCCTCACCTGGAATCCGGTGGCATGGAGCAGGCTGCGATACTCCGCCGTAGTGCGCTCGCGGCCGGCCTGCATCAGCAACATCTCCAGATCGGTCCAATGACCAAGGTATTCGCGATTATGGTCCGGTATCACATACTCGACCAGCAGGATCGTCGTGCCCACCTTCGCCGCCGTGCGGACGTTTCGGAGAATCTCGACAGCCTTATCGTCGGGCCAATCATGAATGACATTCTTGAGCACGTAGATGTCGCCGCTTGCGGGGACGGCGTCGAAGAATGACCCCTCCACAACACGCACTCGATTTGCGACATTGTGCTGGCGCAGTAGCGGCGGGGCTTCGGCGACGACATGGCCCAGGTCGTAAAGAACCCCCCGCGCTGTCGGCGTGGCCGCAAGGATGGCCGCCAGTAGTTGGCCTACCCCGCCGCCGACATCGACAACGGTGGGGTAAGCGTCGAACGGGTAGGCAGCCAGCAGGGGGCCAACTGTCATTTCACTGGTTTCTGCCATGGCCCGGTTGAAGACTTCGGAGAGTTCGGGCTCCTGATCAAGGTAGTCGAACGGCTTTTCCACGCCGTACAGTGCCGGAATGATTGCCTGGCCGGTTCTGACCGCATCCGCCAAGTAGCTCCAATGCTCGCGATGTTGGCGTGAGCCCAGCATCAGGGCCAGACCGGCAACCGATTGTGGTGCGTCCGAACGTAATGGGTCAGCCAGCGAATTCAACTCGTAGCGACCGTCAGTGCGCTGACGAAATATGCCGCGACCGATCAATGCCCGCAGCAGTCGGCGCACGGCGTCGGGGTTCGCATCCACCCGAGAAGCCAACTCGTCGAGCCGCAGCGGTCCGCCGGCGAGCGCGTCGGGGATCCCGAGCTCTACGGCCGCCGTGATTGCCTGTGACGTCCAGGCGTTGGCAATCAACTCCATCATCGCCGCATATGGCGGGACCGTTCGTTGGTGGATGCGGGACACATGATGGCGTGCACGCTCAACGAGGCGAACCATCTTCGGGGGTGGAACTTTTACAGACATCGTGACCCTCATTTCTTTAGCAGTTCGCGAGCGCTGCTGCGACGCAGCTTGCCCGATGGAGTCTTCGGCAAGGTGCCGGCGGGGAGCAGCAAGACCTCGCGCGGGAGGTGTCCGACATGACGGCTTACCTGAGCGGTGATTGCGCGGCTGATCCGCCCCCGGCTGTCCTCGTCGTCCGCGCCGCGCACTTCAGCGAGTATTGCGAAACCTTCTGGCTCGCCGTCGATACGCAGTGCGATCACGCTGCCCTTTCGCACGCCGTCGACGCTCTCGGCCGCACGCTCGATATCGTGCGGATAGAGGTTTCTGCCGGCCAGCACGATCAGATCCTTGGTGCGGCCGCAGACATAGACTCGTCCCTGTTCGTCGAAGTAACCCAGGTCTCCGCTGTCGAACCAGCCATCATCGGAGGCCAGCGGCACGACACCGCCCGACGTGATATAGCTCCCGGCGATCGCGGGACCGCGGAGTTCGATGGCGCCAATTTCTCTGGGCGCCAAAGATGTTCCGTCTCCGGTGATGCGTACATCTGTCCCGGTGACCGGTAAGCCCAGGCACACTACGTGCTGCGTGTCATCGGAGTCGTCGTTGATCGGCTGCGCATGATGCGCCTCGGTAATGGCCCGCCGGGAAACTTGGTCGACGATCGGCTGGTCCTGCGCGGCCCCCAACGACACAGCCAATGTGGCTTCGGCAAGCCCGTAGGCGGGCATAGTCGCGGTGGGCCTCAGACCGAAACGCGCGCCGACGGCGGCGAAGTCGGCCACGTCGCGGTGATCGATGGGTTCGGCCCCGTTTATTGCGACCCTTAACGACGAAAGGTCGATGTTGCTGGGGTCGGCCCGCTGCAACACGCGCGCGAGTACGGAGTAGGCGAAATTGGGGCCCGAAGTGATGGTAGCTCGGTGCCTGCTGATCAACTCTGCCCAGATGAGCGGTCGGGCCACGAACTGCTCCGGTGGCACGATGACGGTTTCGATACCCAACTGCATGGGCAGGCATACGAAGCCGATCATCCCCATGTCATGGGCGAGCGGCAGCCAACTCATTGGCACGTCTGTGTAGATATCGAGCTGCAACGCATCGCGGAGCGCGGCGGTGTGCGCGGCGATGTTGCCGTGACTGATCTCGACGGCCTTGGGTGCCCCGGTGGACCCGGATGTCAACTGCCGCAACGCGATATCGGTCTCGTCGGCATCCTCTGCGTCATCCAGCTCGGTCTCCTCGGCGCTGGTCAAAGACTCGACGGTGCATACGGCCAGATCGTGGTCCGCCAGGCGATCTAGGGCCATCAGGAACGGCTTGCCGACGACGACCAGATCAGCTTTGATCATCCGGATCGCCCGCACCGAGTCGGCCAGCCACACGTCCAGATCTGTGCGCGGTGTCGGTAGCTGCAACATCGTCAGTGCGGCGCGACCCAGCCAGAGAGCCTGCGCGAGCGGTACGACATCGGCGGCATCGGTGGCCAGTACCGCGACCGAGCTGTGCCGGCCGACTCCTTGTGTGGCAAGGCCACCGGCCATCCGTTTCGCCCGCTCGTGGACTTCGCGCCAGGTCAACCGGACCGGGTCCGCGACCGTGCCGGCGGTCAAGTGTCGCGGTGACGACGCTGCAGCGGCGATTATTCCGCGGGTAAACATGCTCACGAGACAAAGCTCCTTTCCAACGGCGCGCCCTCGGTGACACGCGCGATCTCCGCCACCAATTCCCACTCCGACGAACGGAAGAGGAAGTGACCGCCGCGGTAGAGGCGGACCGGCTGCGGCTGGATCGAATGAGCCGACCAGCCGGCCAACATGTCCGGCGGCACCAGCGGGTCGTCCAAGCCGCCGATGATGTGCAGCGGGCACGGTATCGGTGGCTCATCCGACGGCTCGTAGGACTGGACGATCCGCAGATCATCACGGACAGTGGGCATCAGCAGTGCGAGCCAATCGGGACGGTCCAGGATCTCGACCGGTAGCCCGCCATAGCCGGCGAGCGCTGCGGCCAACTCGCGATCATCGAGCAGTTCCAGATCATGCAGGGGCCCAGGCAGGTTCGGGGCTCGGCAGGACGCGACGATAACCGCCTCGGGTGCCCTCAGCCCACGCGAGATGCGTAGTTGAGCAAGCCGGTACGCCAGTAGTGCGCCCAGGCTGTGACCGAGCAGGATATGGGGCCGGGTCAACAGTTCGTCGAGCTCCTCGGCCAGAGCCCGTACGCACGTACCGGCATCGACATAGCGCGGCTCGTCGCGGCGCGACTCCCGTCCTGGCAGCGTCACTGCCGTGAATGTCACCTCGGCGCCCGTGTCCGCCAACTCGCGGCGCAGCTGATGAAACGACGCGGCCCCCCCTCCCGCGTGGTGAAAGCACACCAATTCGACGGGGCTCATGCTGTCATCCCGTCCTGCGCGAGCCGCTGCAAGGCGAAATCGACGAGATCGCCAACGTTGTGAATCTTGGGCAGCAGTTCTTCGACGGTGACGTGCCGCAGTTGTGGGTACTCTTTGCGCAGCCGATCCAGTAGGCGAAGCTGCAGCAACGAGTCGTATCCCAAGTCGTCGGCAAGGCGCTTGGATCGGGTGAGCGCGCTGACCTGATAACCACCTACGTCGGCGATCAGTGCGAGGATGCCGCCTTCCGCACTGCTCTGGACCCGCTCGGTCGGCTTTTGCTCGGCCACCTGGGTAATCACCGGAACCTGGGCAGTCGGCACCGCCCGGAGGGTGAAGGAGGTCGGGCCATCGGACCAGAACCGATTGGAGGTGTCAAAACCGTACGGCGGAAGCCGATGCAGGGGCCCTGCGGACCCACCGTAGAGCGTCGAGAGGTCGGGAGAGTATCCGTCACGCATCAGCGTCGCGGCCACCGCAAGCAGTTCTGTTCCGTCGGAATCCGGTCCACGGCACAATGCGAGCGAGCTTGTAGGCGAACGCAGCTCGCACTTCCTGGCGAGTGTGAGCAGCCCAGATTTCGGACCGGCCTCGGCGAGATAGTCGGGGCCTGTCGAACTCAGGGCGGCCTGGGCCGCGTCGAAGAACCGCACCGGCGCACTGATCTGTTGGGCCCAATACTCGACGTTCATCTCCTGGCCGGCGACCTCTCTGCCGAGCACCGTGGAGAACAGCGGAAACTCGGCGGGTCCCGGCTCGAGTCCCGCCAGCTCGCGCCGGAAGTCCGCCACGATCGGGTCCATCAGCGGCGAGTGAAAGGCATGTGACACTGCCAGGTTCACTACCTTGCCGCCGTGGGCCGCAATCATCGTTTCGGCTCGTGCCACGGCATCGGCGGTCCCGGAGATGGTCAGCGAGCGAGGCCCGTTGACGGCTGCGATTGTGCACCCGGGCTCGTTTGCGATCAGTGCCTCTGCCTCCTCGACGCTGAGGTCGATGGCGATCATTGCCCCACCGGAAGGTAACGAGCCCATGAGCCGCGCTCTGACTACCACGAGCTTGGCGGCGGCGTCGACCGTCAGCACACCGGCCAGGCAGGCGGCTGCCACCTCACCGAGACTGTGGCCGATGCCGAATGCCGGGCGAATCCCGCTCTGCAGCAACGTCTTTCCCAATGCGTAGGACACAGCGAACAACGCCGGCTGTGCGAGGCTGGTGTGATTAAGGTGTGGCTCGTGGCCCCAGATCGCCGCGAGCAGATCCGATTTCAGGTGCGGCTCAATGGCGGCCGCCACGGTATCCAGGTTCTCTCGGTAGATCGCATTGGCCTCGTAGAGCCGCCGCGTCATGCCCGGGTACTGGGTTCCTTGACCCGTCAACAGCAGCCCGACGCTGGCGGGGACTCTGCGGGGCGGGGCGGATGATGCCAGTTCGGCATCGGTGCCGGCGACAAACTGCCGCAGCCCATCAACCAGAGTGTCGCGTTTGCCCTCAAGGACCAGGCGATGCCGCTGCGATCGCTTGACGGCGTTGGTCGACCGGCACCACGAGGCCAGGTGTACAGGATCGAGGGTCTGCAGTGCGGCGGCCATCGACTTGGCGTTGTGCCGCAGGGCCGCCGTGGACGGCGCCGAGATTGTCAGCACGCCGACCTCGCCCCGGTCGTGCAGCGCAGGGGCCTGCGCCGCCTGCAGAATTGCGTGTGCGTTACTGCCGCCCAGGCCAAACGAGCTCACCGCGCCCAGCGTGCCGTTGGCCGGTAACTCTCGCGGACCGTCGGCCAGTCGCAGCCCGTTCTCCTCCAGCCGCAGGTTTGGATCGGCGCCGTCGCCGAACACGGTGGGCGGCAGCACGCGGTGGTGCAGCGCCAGGCACGCCTTGATGAACGCCGCGATCCCCGCGCTGCCTTCGGTGTGTCCGATGTTTCCCTTCACCGAACCGAGCAGACATGGCCCGCCACTTCGCGTCTTGTGCACATCGCCCAACGCGTTGGCCTCGATTCTGTCGCCGAGCACCGTGCCGGTGCCGTGCGCTTCGACGAAACCGATCTGTTCGGCATCAACCTCGGCGAGGCTAAGTGCCCGTCGCATCAGCGCCACCTGCGACCGGCGGCTCGGGGCCGTGATCCCGTTGCTGCGGCCGTCGTGGTTGGTGACCGAGCTCTTCACGACGGCATAGATCGGCTGTCCCTGGGCAAGTGCATCGTCGAGTCGGCGCAGCACAACGGTGCCGACTCCTTCGCCCCGGCCGATGCCGTCTGCGCCTTGCCCGAAGGGTTTGCAGCGGCCGTCGGGTGCGGACAGCCCGGCCTGGGTATAAAAGATCGAAAGGGCCGGTGTCAAAATGAGATTCGTGCCGGCCGCGATCATCGTGTCGGCCTCACCGGATCGGAGCGCGGCACAGGCTTGGTGTACGGCGGTCAGCGATGACGAGCACGCGGAATCGATGGCCGCACTCGGTCCGGTGAGGCCGAGGTGGTAGGAGATCCGGTTGGCCGTCATGAAGTAGCCGCTGCCGGTGCCGCGGAATGGGGTAAGCCCGGGCAAGTCGAGAATCTGGAGGTTGCTCCACTCGCTGGACATGACCCCGACGAAGACCCCAGTCGGCGTGCCGGCCAGCGATCGCGGATCGATTCCGGCGTCTTCGATTGCGCGCCAAGACGACTCCAGCAGCATTCGCTGCTGGGGGTCGAGCGCCGCTGCCTCGATCGGCGCTATGCCGAAGAAGTCGTTGTCGAAGGCGTCGACGTCGTCGATGAAATGGCCACGCCGGGTGTTCATCGATCCGAGGGCACCGCTGGCCTGGTAGTAGGCGTCGATGTCCCAACGCTGCTCCGGCACCTCGGTGTCGGTGACGATGCCGTCCATCAACAGCCGCCAGAACGCGTCCTTGTCGGGCGCCCCAGGGAAGCGGCAGTCGATGCCGGTCACCGCGATAGGTATCACGACGACGCTCCTTGCGCGACCAGATGCTCCGCGATGGCATCGATGGTTGCGTAGTCCCACACGATCGTGGTTTCCACGGCTATTCCCTTCTCGTACTCCAGGTCCGCGCACAGCTCCAGGCTCGCGGCGGAGTCGAGCCCGTAATCGGCCAGCGGGGTCTCGATGCCGATGGTGCCCGGTGGCACGTTGAGATACCGGGCCACCTTTGCGGTCAGCCAGTCGGTCAGTTCCTGGTACTCGGGCGGGTAAGCGATCACCGGGCGTCGCATCTCCGAGCAAGCGGCCGCCGGCGTCCAGTTGCCAATATCGATCACGGTCATGGAATCATCACCTCGGAAAGGGTTGGTTGGGAGAAAGAGATCCGTCGATAGACGAACCCGCGTACACGTGCGGTGAACCGCGTACCGCCGACAAGTGCCGCCAGTGCGGTCAGCGGCAGACCGATCACGATGGCGATCCCCAGGCTGAGCGCGAAGGTGATCAAACTGGCGGAGTGCGCGATGGTGCCGTAGCCACGCGCGGACCGTACCGTTGCTCCCCATCGGCGAAAAACCTTGCCGGCAAGGAGATCCGCCGCAGCCAAGGCAGGCAATATCGGCGCTGCATCCCGCGGGAATGGTCCTGACTCAGCGATACCTTGACCCACTGCGGCGACCCTTGCGAGTTCGTCATCGCCGACTCCGGCCCGCCCAAACCACCCG
>Ga0114921_10000312_pt1 | contig 20553 bp, 19 predicted proteins | sample BentaG_FD_87016 | JGI IMG/M metagenome (GOLD analysis project Ga0114921, IMG submission 87016) | Deep subsurface microbial communities from South Atlantic Ocean to uncover new lineages of life (NeLLi) - Benguela_00093 metaG | ecosystem: Environmental > Aquatic > Marine > Oceanic > Sediment ... | reverse complement strand
GGCTCGTGCCTCGCCGCTTGATCGTCGTCCGACTACGCGGTTGGTCGGACTCCTCAACGCGGCTCGTGCCTCGCCGCTTGATCGTCGTCCGACTAGGCGGTCCACCAAGGCCGCAATGGCAACCCGCCATCATCGCCATGCTCGTCGAGTTTGACGGCGAGTACCTGGTGCAGCTGAATCGAGTTCTGTTCGAAGCCGACCCGGGAAGCCGCCATGTACAGCCCCCACACCTTGGCAGTCGGCAGACCCACCTCCGCGACCGCGTCGTCCCAGTGTTCGACAAGGTTGCGAGACCAGTCGCGTAGCGTCAGCGCGTAGTGGTGACGCAGATTCTCCTCGTGCAGGACCTCCAGCTGGGCATTCTGTACCTCCGTGACGATGCGTCCGGAGCCGGTGAGCTCCCCGTCGGGGAACACGTATCGGTCAATGAAACCTCCGGCGTTCGAACCGTGCCGGTTGTCGTGGCGGGTGATGCAGTGGTTGAGCAGCAGCCCGCCAGTGCGCAGCTTTGACCTCAGGAAACGGAAGTAGGCGTGGTAGTTCGCAACGCCGATGTGCTCGGTGAGCCCGATCGAGGACACTGCGTCGAACTGCGCCTCGCGCACGTCGCGGTAGTCACAGTGTCGCACCTCGGCCAGGTCGCCCAAGCCTTCTTCCGTGATAGCTTCCCGCGCCCAGGCCGCCTGCTCCCTGGACAGGGTCACTCCGATCACCTTGACGCCGTGCCGCGCGGCGTACCGCACCATGCCACCCCAACCGCATCCCACATCCAGGAGCCGGTCACCGGGCCGAAGCCGCAGCTTCTCGAACACCAACCGGTACTTGTTCTCCTGTGCCTCTTCCAGAGTGGCACCCGGGTGCGGATAGCACGCGCAGGTGTAGGTCATCGATGGGCCGAGTGCCCACTCGTAGAATCTGTTGGAGACGTCGTAGTGGTGTTGGATCGCCTCTGCATCACGGGTCTTGCTGTGTCGCAACCCTTCTGCGAAGCGGCGCCATCGGGGCAGCGACTCCTGCGGAGGCGGAGAGATCGGCTTGAGATGCTCGATCCCAATGGACCGCACGATGTTGGCCAGCACCCGGGCGGGCGGGCGTTTGAAGTCCAGCCTGTCGGTCAGCGCGCTCAAGAGTTCGTAGGGGTCACCGGAATGTACGCCGCGGAGTTCCAGGTCGCCGGACACGTACGCCCGCGCCATCCCCAGGTCCCCCGGAGCGGTCGCCAGGTAGGTCGTTCCACGCGGCGTCAGTAGATCGAGCCCGAGAGTCGCGTCGTCGGGTCCGGCGCTGCTGCCGTCGTACGCGGTGAACTTCAGCGGCAGTCGGCCGGCCGCGAGGATTTCCAGTATCTGCGCCAGCGAGAGTCTCCCCTCAGAGTTGTCCGCCGCGTCAGTGACACGTTCGCGAAATGTCGTCATCGCCGTCCTTTTCTCTTCTGCTCTTCGCGCAAGCGCTCATCGTGTGTTCTGCTCTTCGCGCAAGCGCTCATCGCCGCTGCACCGCCTTGGCATACAGGTCGAGGAACCGCGAGTCAGGGTCGTAGGTCTTCTTCACCGTCTTGTAGATCTCTCCGCCATAGAGTTCGTCGAACTCCTCAGGCGAATAGTATGCGTCGGAGTACAGCGACTTGTGCCCGTGGAGTTCGCTGACCTTGCGTTCGATCATCTTGTTCGTGTGGCCCTCGTCGGGACCGGCGGGCACCGACGACCAGAAGCCGATGTTCACGTAGCCGGCATGCGGGCTCAGCGGGTACAGCGGCCAACCGCCAACCGAGTTCCCAGAATCGCGAAGCCGTAACGGACACAACCAGATCGGCTCTATGGGCACATTGTCCAGGAACCAGTCCAGAAACTCCGCGGTCCGCCCGATCGGCACCTCGACGTCTTGGACCACCCGCTCGCGCAGGAAGTGGCCAGGCGAACGGAAGCTGCGCGTCTCGATGCGGTCGGCGATGTCGAATCGCTGGTCGTAGCCGATGAGCTTCCAGTAGAAGCTACTGCGCCGGTACCTGCGCGGCCACCAGCGGCGGAGGCGCGGGTTCTGTGCGCCGAATGCTCGCGAGCACCAGAACCAGTCGGTATCCCATCGCCACAGATAGTCGTGGATAGTCAGCCGGTCGTGCTTCTCGCCGTACTCGTGTTGGATCGACCGGTAGTAAATGTCGCTACCGGTGTAGTCGCTGACCGGCCCGGGAGTCGCTGACTGGATACCGACACACAGGTAGCTCTCATCGGCGCTGAACACCACACCGTCGAGGTAGTCGACCCGGTCGCCGTTGAGCCCGCCGGTCTCGACGATCCTGTCCATCGCCTCGATCAAGTCAGTCAGGGATCTAAACCTGAGGTGCCGAAGTGCGACGAATGGCTTCACCGGCTCCAGCTCGATCTTCAAACGAACCGAATATCCAAGCGTGCCATAGGAATTCGGAAATGCCCTGAACAAATCGGAATGTTCGTCGGGCGCGGCCCGCACGATGTCGCCGGTGCCGGTGAGAATGTCCATCTCAAGCACGGACTCATGCGGCAAGCCGTTGCGGAACGACGCCGACTCGATGCCCAGCCCAGTCACCGCACCGCCGAGCGTAATGGTCTTGAGCTGCGGCACCACCAGGGGTGACAGACCGTATCGCAGCGTCACGGCCACTAGGTCCTCGTAGGTGCACATGCCCGCCACGTCGGCGGTGCGCGCCTGCGGATCGACCGCGATGACACCGTTGAGCCCCGAGGTGTCCAGGCCGGGCCCGGCGTTCTTGGCGCGAGCACGGAAAAGGTTGGACGTCGGCTTGGCCAGCCGGACCGCGGCGTCGGCGGGAATCGCCCGGTAACTGGCAAGAAGCCGCTGCACGCCCTCGGTGTGAGCCGCCCATGCGTCGGCCGAGGCAACAGACACACATATACGCTAGTCCGCGGTTGCAGCCGATGCGACCGCACCCGAGGGAATTCATCCCCTCGTGAACATGACACGAAGAAGAGTGACAAGGAGTTTGCACTGATGGGACAGGTCAGCGCGGCCAGCACGGTTCTGATCGATGCCGACCCGGCGACGGTGCTGGCCGCCGTCGCGGACTATCAGACGATGCGGCCGAAGGTCCTCTCCGCGCACTACAGCGGCTACGAGGTGCTCGAAGGAGGTCAAGGGGCCGGCACGGTGGCCGTTTGGAAGTTGCAGGCGACCAAGTCGCGCTCCCGTGATGTCAAGGCCACGGTCGATATCGCTGGTCACACGGTGATCGAGAAGGACGCGAACTCATCGATGGTGACGAACTGGACTGTCGCTCCGGCCGGTCCGGGCTCCTCGGTCACGGTCAAGACCTCCTGGCAGGGCGCAGGCGGGGTCGGCGGCTTCTTCGAGCGGACCTTCGCTCCGATCGGTTTGCGCAAAATCCAGGAAGAAGTGCTGGCCAACCTCAAGAAACAGATCGAGGGCCGGTAGCCGCCCGGCTACCGCTGGGAGCTCAGAAAGGCCACGATGCCGCGGACGACCGCGTCGGCGTACTTTTGACGTCCGGCGGCCGTCGTCATCAGCGCCGAGTCGGCCGGATTCTTCATGTTCCCCAACTCGACGAGTATCGACGGATACTGCGCGAGGTTGAGCCCGGCGATGTCGGAGCGTGGATCGAGTCCCGATGTGCCGATGTAGGTGGCGGGAGGAATACCCGAACCGGCGAGCTGATCACGCATCGCCCTGGCCAACTGAACCGACGGGCCGGCCTGCGCTGCGTTGAGCGGGGGCGCGGCGTACAGAATGTGGAAGCCGCGCCCGGTGGCCGGACCGCCGTCACCGTGTATCGACACCACGGCGTCGGGCCTGATCGAGTTGGCCATCGCCGCCCGCTCGTCGATACACGGGCCCAGGCCGGTGTCGTCGCCGCGGGACATCGCGGTGCGCACTCCCAGTGCGGTCAGTGCTTGGCGGACCCGCAACGTGGTGTCCCAGTTGAAGGTGTGCTCGGCTAGTTCGCCGTCGGCGGTGGCTGTGCCGCTGGTCTGGCAGTCCTTGGTGCCGCCGCGGCCGTTGGGGACCTGCCTGCTGATCGAGGCATCGTTGGAGCCGTTGTGGCCGGGGTCGAGGAAGACGATTTTTCCCGCGAGGCTGGTGGGGGCCGCATGGGCTGGGCCGGCGAGCGCCGAGGCGGCAATGAGCGTTCCGGCGGCGAGGGCTGAACCTTTTCGCAGGCCGACACGCAGACTGGCTAGTACGTGCACGGCGCCACGGTAGCCCGGGTGCCGACTACTGTTAAAGACCAGAGTGCCGGATCTTGGCGAGCGCAACCAAGTCGAGACCGATACGCGATTATCCGCAGACCTACCCGCACCGAACAACACCTGAAGACCAACACCTGAAGAGGATCAGTAATGCAGCCCGGTGGCCAACCCGATATGTCAGCACTGCTCGCGCAGGCTCAACAGGTGCAGCAGCAGTTGATGGAAGCTCAGGAGGCCCTCGCCAACGCCGAGGTGCACGGTCAAGCCGGTGGGGGGCTGGTTCAGGTAACCATGCGAGGCAGCGGCGAGGTGTCCGCCGTGGCGATCGACCCGAAGGTGATAGATCCAGCCGACCCTGACACCCTGCAGGATCTGATCGTCGGAGCGATCGCCGATGCCGCCCAGCAGGTCGCCGTCATGGCCCATGACCGGCTGGGTCCGTTGGCCGGCGGCATGGGTGGGCAGGGACTTCCGGGCCTGCCGGGACTCTGACTTGTTCGAAGGACCCGTTCAGGATCTGATCGACGAGCTCGGCAAGCTGCCGGGTATCGGACCGAAAAGTGCCCAGCGGATCGCATTTCACCTGCTTTCGGTCGAGCCGCCTGACATCGACAGGCTCACTGCGGTACTCGGCAAGGTCCGCGACGGGGTGAAGTTCTGCGAGGTGTGCGGAAACGTCAGTGACGAGGAACGCTGCCGCATCTGCGGCGACTCGCGTCGTGACGCATCGTTGGTTTGCGTGGTTGAGGAACCCAAGGATGTTCAGGCGGTCGAACGCACCCGGGAGTTCCGTGGGCGCTACCACGTGCTGGGAGGCGCGCTCGATCCATTGTCGGGTGTTGGACCCGACCAACTGCGAATTCGGGAGCTGCTGAACAGGATCGGCGAGCGTGTCGACGGCATCGACGTCGCCGAGGTGATCATCGCGACCGATCCGAACACCGAGGGTGAGGCCACCGCGACGTATCTGGTGCGGATGTTGCGCGATATCCCCGGGCTCACGGTGACGCGCATCGCCTCAGGTCTGCCGATGGGCGGCGATCTGGAGTTCGCCGACGAGTTGACGCTGGGTCGTGCGCTGGTGGGCCGCCGGGCCATGGCCTGACTCCGCCGCCACCACCGGGGCGCTGAACTTCTCGATCACAGTCGCTGATCAGCCGGTGGCCGGCGCACTCGACACCCTCACGACCCAGCGTCGGCCCGTCGGTCAACGAGATCTCCGCGGGCGAACCTCAGACGCGGCGCGGGGCGGCCAGGCGCTCCCGGCGCAACAGGCTGACCTCGGGTAGCTCCAGCGGGGCCAGCGGGCCGACCACCGCGGCGAGTAAGTGGTCCGCGAGTTCCGGATTGCGGGCCAGACAGCAGCCGTGCAGATAGGTGGCGATGATGCTGCCCTGCACCGCGCCGTCGAAACCGTCCCCGGCCCGGTTTCCCGCCCCCTTTGTCACCGCGGCCAACGGCCGCGCATCGGCACCCAGAACTGTTCCGCCACGGTGATTTTCGAATCCGGTCAACGGATGGTTCAGTCCTTCGAGCAGGGGAGTCGCTGCGACCTCGCCGATGGTGCGCTGCGGCTGCGGCGACGTTGTCAGGTCCAGCACGCCCACGCCATCGACTCGTTCTCCGGCAGAGGTCTGGTACCAGTCTCCCAGCACCTGGATGGCCGCGCAGATCGCCAGTACCGGAGCCCCTCGTGAAATCGCTTGCTGGAGACCGGGGTATCGGCTCAGGTGCTTGGTCGCCAGCCTCTGCGCATAGTCCTCGGCGCCGCCGAGGGCGTAGATATCCAGCCCTGCGGGCACCGGGTCATCCAGGGTGATCTCCACGATCTCCGCGTCGATCCCCCTCAGCCGCAACCGCTGTCGCAGCACGACCGCGTTGCGGCCGTCGCCGTAGGTGCCCATCACATCAGGCAACACCAAGCCGATCCGCACCGCTGATTCCGATGTCTTCGCTCCCCCCAAGGTCATTTCAGGCGCTCCAGGACACGGTTGAGTTGCAGGAAAGCGGTATAGTTCGCGAGCACTTCGACGTGGCCCGGCGGGCATGATTCGATGGCGCGCACGGTGTCGTGCACCAGTGTGTGCTCGACCCCCGCGTAGCCCAATCGGACCGCGAGATCGGTGCCGCGTTCCCCGGCGGCCACCACCTGCACCGTTTCGAAGTATTCGAAGCGGACATCCCACAGCCAGGACAGGTCTTCGCCGTCGGGGACCTGGCCGTTGACCGCGATCACCACACCTACCGCTTCGCGGTCCACCATCGACAGCGCTTCCTGCCAGCCGGCCGGGTTCTTGGCGAGCAGCACCCGCGCGGTGTGCGCACCGACCTGCACGGTCCGGTACCTGCCGGCTACCTCGTCGACCTGCGATACCGCGGCGACCGCTGCGGTGGGGTCGGCGCCCATCGTCACCGCCGCGGCCACGGCCTGCGCCGCGTTACCCCGGTTGACCGCGCCGGGCAGCGCGAGGGTCATCGGCAGCCTCAGTCCGTCGGGGCCGAAGAGGTGGGTGGCGTCGAACCACCAGTCGGGTTCTGGCCGCTTGAAATCGGAAGGGCCTCCGGGCGAGACGTCGGGTAGCTTGCCCGTCGAGTACCAATGTGCCTTTTCGCGGACGATGATTTCGCCTGACCGCGGACAGCTCACCGAGTCACCGGCCCAGCCGCCGCCCGCCGCCACCCACACCACGTTGGCGCTGTCGTAGGCGGCCGAGGTCATCAGCACGTCGTCGCAGTTGGCGACGACGACTGCCGCGGGGTGGCGCGCGAGCCCGCTGCGCAGGGTGCGCTCGATATTGTTGATCTCACCGACCCGGTCGAGTTGGTCGCGCGACAGGTTCAGCAAGACCACCACTGCAGGCTCGGTGGCGTCGCATACGTGCGGGACGTGCATTTCGTCGACCTCGAGCGCGGCCAGTGCAGCGTCGGGCGCGGCGGCGAGCGCGGCCACCAGTCCGGCGTCCATGTTCGCTCCCTCGGCGTTGGTCGCCACCTGCCCGATGGTGGCCAGCGCCGCGGCAGTCATCCGGGTTGTCGTCGACTTTCCGTTGGTGCCCGTCACCACGACGGTGCGCCGACCACGGCCCAGCTGGCCCAGGATCGAGCGGTCCAACGTCATCGAGACCAGCCCGCCGATCATGGCGCCGGCGCCCCTGCCGGTGACCCGCGAGGCCCACCGGGCACCGGCACCAGCCGCGAGCGCCAGCCGTCCGCGTGTGGTGACCATCCCGGCAGTCTAAAAGAGACCGAACTGGCGTGACCGACACGCGCTCGATGGACCGGGGTTGTCAGCGGTGCGTGCCATTCTCGATGGGTGAGCTCATCCGCCGGACGTCACTGGGGCAGGCCAGCCGAACAGACCGGTGCCGGCTGGGCCGTCGTCGACGTCGAGACGACGGGATTCCATCCCGGGCAGGCGCGCGTCGTGAGTATCGCGGCGCTGGCTCTCAGCGACGACGGCAACGTCGAGAAGAGCCTCTACAGTCTGCTGAACCCCGGCGTCGACCCCGGGCCCACCCATGTGCACGGGCTCACCGCCGAGATGCTGGAGGGGCAGCCGACCTTCAGTGACGTCGTCGGCGACCTGATCGAGTTGCTGCGGGGGCGCACCCTGGTAGCCCACAACGTGGGCTTCGACTACGCGTTCCTGGCCGCGGAGGCCGAATTGGTCGAGGCCGAACTCCCGGTGGAGACCGTGATGTGCACCGTCGAGTTGACTCGCCGCCTCGACCTCGGCACCGAGAATCTGCGGCTGGAGACGCTCGCGCGGCACTGGGGCATCAGCCAGATGAAGCCGCACGACGCACTCGACGACGCCTTGGTGCTTGCCGAGATCCTCAAACCCGTGCTCGCGGGTGCTCGTGAGCGCAGGGCGTGGCTACCGGTGCGCTCGGTGACGCGCCGCACCTGGCCCAATGGTCGCGTCACCCACGACGAACTTCGGCCGCTCAAGGTGGTGGCTGCCCGGATGCCCTGCGAGTACGCCAATCCCGGCCGGTTCGTCCCGGGACGGCGGTTGGTGAAGGGCATGCGCGTCGCGCTGGCGGCCGAAGTGAGCCACACCCACGAGGAGCTCATCGAGCGCATCCTGCATGCGGGGTTGGCCTACACCGATGCGGTAGACGCGCAGACCTCGCTGGTTGTCTGCGATGACCCGGCACCCAAGCAAGGCAAGGGCTATCAGGCGAATGAACTTGGCGTTCCACTGCTCTGCGACGCCGAGTTCATGCGCAGCCTGGACTCGGCGCTCGACGGGCCCGCTGTCGACCATTTCGTCGACAGGTCGCCCGCCGAGGATCAGTTCACGCTCTTCTGAGCGTTCCTGAAACTAGCTCAGTGCCTTGGCCTTGAGCGCGTCGAACTCCGCAGGGGTGATCGTGCCTGTTTCCATCAGCGTCTTCGCGTCGGCGATCTCCTGCGCGGGCGAGCGTCCGGCCGCCTGCTTGATGTAGTCGTCGGTCTGTTCTTTGGCCTGCAGTGCCTGTTCGCGCGCACGCTCGGTCATCCCCTGGCCGCGGGCGATCAGGTAGACCAGCGCAGTCAGGTAGGGCACCGCGATCAGGAAAACGACCCAGATCGCCTTGACCCAACCTGAGGTCTTGTGATCACGCCAGAAAAGATCCACCAGGATATTGAACAGAATCAACAGGTAGGCGATGAACGCGAAGACGACGAGCGCTGACCAGAAATAGTCCCAGAATGAGTCATACATTGCGGCTGCTCCTTAACCGAGGAAGGCGCGTTGCGCGACCGACAGTTAATCACGTGGCGCTAACCACGCGCCGCCCGGTTCACGGCGGAGACGACGGCACGCAGTGATGCAGTGGTGATCGAGGTCGCGATCCCGACACCCCAGACGGTCCTGCCACCGATCGAGGCTTCCACGTAGGCCGCGGCCTGCGCCTCCTCGCCTGAGGACATCGCGTGCTCGGAATAGTCCAGCACGCTGACGTGGTAGCCGGCGGCGCCCAGAGCGTCGCAGAAAGCAGCCAGGGGTCCGTTGCCCGCGCCGACGATCTCTGTCTCGACGCCGTCGATCTTGATGATCGCGGCGATGGTGTCGGTGCCGCCATCCACCTCGGCGGCATCGACTCTCTGGCGGATCCGCTCCAGCGGGGTGACCGGAGCCAGGTACTCCTCGTAGAACGCATCCCACATCTCCTTGGGCGACACCTCGCCGCCCTGCCCGCCTGAGCCTTCAGCGATCGATTGGATGGCCTGGGAAAACTCGATCTGCAGCCGCCGCGGCAGGGCCAGGCCGTGATCGGCCTTCATGATGTAGGCGACGCCACCCTTGCCAGACTGGGAATTCACCCGGATGACGGCCTCGTACGTGCGACCTACATCCCTGGGATCGATGGGCAGGTAGGGGACCTGCCAGAGGATGTCGTCGGCGTCGGCGTCCTGCTCGTCGGCGGAGATCTTCATCGCATCCAGGCCCTTGTTGATGGCGTCCTGGTGGCTGCCGGAGAACGCGGTGTACACCAGATCGCCACCGTAGGGATGGCGCTCGGGCACCGGCAGCTGGTTGCAGTATTCGACGGTGCGGCGGATCTCGTCGATGTTGGAGAAGTCGATCTGCGGATCCACCCCACGCGAGAACAGGTTCAGGGCCAGCGTCACCAAGCACACATTGCCGGTGCGCTCGCCATTGCCGAACAGGCAGCCCTCGATGCGATCCGCACCCGCCGCGTAGCCCAATTCCGCTGCAGCGACAGCGGTTCCGCGGTCGTTGTGCGGATGCAACGACAGGATGATGGACTCCCTGCGGTCAAGATTGCGGCTCATCCACTCGATCGAATCGGCGTAGACGTTCGGGGTGGCCATCTCGACGGTGGCCGGCAGGTTGATGATCAGCGGCGACTCGACTGTCGGCTGGATCACCTCGGACACGGCATCGCAGACCTCGACCGCGTACTCGAGTTCGGTGCCGGTGTAGGACTCAGGGGAGTACTCGTAGCGCCAGCGTGTGCCGGGGTACAGCTGGGCCTGTTCGACGCATAGCCGGGTGCCGTCGGTGGCGATCTTCTTGACTTCTTCGCGGTCGGCGCGGAATACCACACGGCGCTGCAGGATCGAGGTCGAGTTGTAGAAGTGCACGATCGCTCGCGGCGCACCCTCGCAGGCCTCGAAGGTGCGCTCGATCAGCTCGGGTCGGCACTGGGTCAGCACCTGAATCGTGACGTCCTCGGGGATCGCACCCTCGACGATGATCTCGCGGACGAAGTCGAAGTCGGTCTGGCTGGCCGAGGGGAAGCCGACCTCGATCTCTTTGTAGCCCATCCGCACCAGCAGATCGAACATGCGACGCTTGCGCGCCGGGCTCATCGGGTCGATCAGCGCCTGGTTGCCGTCGCGCAGATCCACCGCACACCACATAGGCGCGGTGGTGACGACTTTGTCGGGCCAGGTGCGGTCGAAGAGACGGGCCGGCTCTCCCCCGGGAACCTCGGTGGCGAAGCTGCGGTAGCGATCGGCGGGCATCGATGACCCGCGCTGGGTGTTCCAGGCGGGCTGGTCGGAGTGGGGGCTCCCCGAGGGGGTGCTGATCGTGCGTACCGACGAGTAGGCGTCAGCAGCGTTGAAGCTGGGGGAGGAGAAGGAAGTCATTTCGGTGCTCCGGAGGGTCTAGAGGATTTCAGACCGGCGCGTCCCGAACACCCGCGACGGGAAGCCGGTCTGGATCAGACCCCGTCGCGGCGTAGGAGTAGGAGCACGCGATGCACGGGACCACTGTACTCCCGCCGGTGCCCAAGCCAAAACTTCAGAGCCTCACCAGTTGAGCACGACCTCGCTGAGCGGCAGGCGTTCGCGGGGCTGCCGGTCGCGGTCGGCGATCTCCGGCGCTACTTCCCCGTAGTCGCCCAACGTGCCGACTGCGATGACCATCAGTGGCCGAAGGGTGTCGGGCAGGTCGAATGCCTCGCCGGCGCCCGGGGCATCGAATCCGGCCATCGGATGGACGATCAGCCCACGCGAGACCGCCTCGATCGAGAGGTTGGCCATCGCGGCGCCGGCATCGACGGCGGAGTACCGCGCGGTCTTCTCGTCGGGACCCTCGTCGGCACACAGCAGAATCAGCGCCCCCGCGGCGTGTGCGTAGTGGTTACCTTGTTTGAGCAGGCCGGACAGGGTTGCGAAGGCTTCGTCGGCGCGACGGCCGACGACGAATCGCACTGGTTGGCGACGACCCCAGGTGGCGGCCCACCGCGCGGCCTCCAGAAGTGCTTGCAGATCGCGTTCGGACAGCGTGGCGGCGGGGTCGAAAGCGCGTGGACTCCAGCGGGCCGCGATAGGGCCGAGAATCGGGACGCAGGTGTCGGCGGTCCGGTCGGTGGGCACGGCGACGTAGCTCGCGGAGTCGCCAGCAGGCACAGCGGGCATGTCCAGGGACAGTACCGGCGGGATTAACCAGCTGCATCCAGCCCTTATCCTTGGTGAGATCTCTCCCGGAGTTCCGATCTGGTGCCCCACGAGTTCGGATCTGGTTCCCAACGGTTGCGAAACGGTATTGAAAGGCTGAGTAGTGGCGCTCGTCGTGCAGAAGTACGGCGGATCCTCGGTGTCCGGTGCCGAGCACATCCGCCGCGTGGCCGGGCGCATCGTCGAGACCAAGAATGCAGGCAACGACGTCGTCGTCGTGGTCTCTGCGATGGGCGACACGACCGACGAACTGCTCGACCTCGCCAAGAAGGTCTGCCCGGCCCCGCCGGCCCGCGAACTCGACATGCTGTTGACCGCCGGCGAACGTATCTCCAACGCGCTCGTCGCGATGGCGATCGAATCGCTGGGCGCCCAGGCCCGTTCGTTCACGGGTTCGCAAGCCGGGGTCATCACCACTGGAACCCACGGCAACGCCAAGATCATCGACGTCACCCCCGGCCGGCTGCGTCAGGCACTCGATGACGGCCAGATCGTGCTGGTCGCCGGATTCCAGGGTGTCAGCCAAGACACCAAGGACGTCACCACTCTCGGACGCGGCGGGTCCGACACCACGGCAGTGGCCGTCGCCGCCGCGTTGAAGGCTGACGTGTGTGAGATCTACACCGACGTCGACGGCGTTTTCACCGCCGATCCGCGCATCGTTGCCAATGCGCGCCGGCTGGACACCGTGTCCTTCGAGGAGATGCTGGAGATGGCAGCCGCAGGGGCCAAGGTTCTGATGCTGCGCTGCGTGGAGTACGCCCGCCGCTTCGACCTGCCCATCCACGTCCGCTCGTCCTACAGCGACAACCGCGGCACACTCGTCAAAGGATCGATGGAGGACATCCCGATGGAAGACGCCATCCTCACCGGAGTTGCACACGACCGTGGCGAGGCCAAGGTGACCGTTGTCGGGGTGCCCGACGTTCCGGGCTACGCCGCCCAGGTGTTCCGTGCGTGCGCCGACGCCGACGTGAATATCGACATGGTCCTGCAGAACATCTCGAAGGTCGAGGACGGCAAGACCGACATCACGTTCACCTGCTCTCGGGACAGCGGTCCAGGAGCGGTGGAAAAGCTGACGTCCCTGAAGGAGGAGATCGGATTCACCCGGGTGGTCTACGACGACCACATCGGCAAGGTGTCCCTGATCGGGGCGGGGATGCGCAGCCATCCGGGCGTCACCGCCACATTCTGCGAGGCGTTGGCCAACGCGGGTATCAACATCGACCTGATCTCGACGTCGGAGATCAGGATCTCGGTGCTGATCAAGGACACCGAGCTCGACAGCGCGGTTCTCGCGCTGCACGAGGCATTCGGGCTTGGTGGTGATGAGGAGGCCGTCGTATACGCGGGAACCGGACGATGACGGGGCGAGCGAAGCGACGGGGAAAAACAGCAGGGCGAGCGAAGCGACGGGGAGAAATAGCATGACCCGTATCGGAGTCATCGGAGCAACCGGCCAGGTAGGCCAGGTAATGCGAACATTGTTGGCAGAGCGTGACTTTCCGGCAACCGAGGTGAGGTTTTTCGCCTCGGCGCGGTCTGCGGGTAAGAAGCTGGAATTCCGCGGCCAGGAAATCGAGGTCGAGGACTCCGAGACTGCTGACCCCACCGGCCTGGACATCGCTCTGTTCTCCGCCGGTGCGACGATGTCCCGGGTTCAGGCGCCTCGGTTCGCGGCCGCCGGCGCGGTCGTTGTCGACAATTCTTCGGCGTGGCGCAAGGATCCCGACGTCCCGTTGGTGGTGTCGGAAGTGAACTTCGCGAGGGATGTCGGCAACCGCGCCCGCGCGTTGCCGAAGGGCATCATCGCGAACCCGAACTGCACGACCATGGTCGCGATGCCGGTGCTCAAATCGCTGCACGATGCGGCCGGACTCGTCCGGATGATCGCCACTACCTACCAGGCGGTTTCGGGCAGCGGGTTGGCCGGTGTCGAAGAGCTGTTCGGCCAGGCGACGGCGGTAGTCCAGGAGAGTCAATCGCTGGTGCACGACGGCGGAGCGGTGGACTTCCCGGCGCCCAGGAAGTACGTCGCGCCGATCGCGTTCAACGTCGTTCCGGTAGCCGGTGCGCTCGTCGACGACGGGTCCGGTGAGACGGATGAGGATCAGAAGCTGCGAAACGAAAGTCGCAAGATCCTCGGCATTCCCGACCTTGCAGTGTCGGGGACGTGCGTGCGGGTCCCGGTCTACACGGGGCATTCGCTGTCGCTGAACGTGGAGTTCTCCCAACCACTGTCGGTGTCGCAAGCTGTGCAGCTCCTCGCCCGTGCTCCTGGGGTGAAGCTGGTGGACGTGCCGACGCCGCTGGCAGCTGCGGGTGCCGACGACTCGCTGGTCGGCAGGATTCGTCAGGACCCCGGCGTGAAGGACGGTCGCGGGCTCGCGCTGTTTGTTTCTGGAGACAACCTACGAAAAGGCGCTGCGCTGAACACCATTCAGATTGCAGAGCTGTTGGCAGCCGAGCTCTGACCTTGCCCGGAGCTCTGCGTACTACTGAGTTGCGTCGAAACCGGATTCCACCAGGCCTGTATTCGAAGTTTCTCTGCTGGAGCGCAGTTTCGACAATGGTTCTGCACGCGGCGCCCACCGCGATGGCGACGCCTTTCGAGCTGCCGCCGCTACAGCCTGGTCAAGTGCTGCGCGTCGGTCCGGCGGCGGGTACGGGCACGCCGAGTGGGGATTACGGGGTCGGGGCGACGGATCTGTGCGAGTTCATGGAGTTCCCCGAGCAGATTCTGCAGGTGTGCGGGGACAGTTTTCGCGGCCAGGGCGTGGGCTTCGGCGGTTGGTTCTCGCCGATCGCGTTACACGTGGAGGGCGACTCCCTCGACGACCCGGCCGGCGTGCGCTATGACGGCGTCACCGGCATCGATACGCCGTTGCTGGCAGACCCCGCCCCGCCAGGGGTGTCTCAATTGCCCGCGGGTGTCATCGAGATCAACCGCGAGAATTATCTACTGGTCACTACCACCAAGGAACTCCGGCCTCAGGCCTCACGCCTGGTCAAAGCCGTTCCAGGGCGAGGTAACTGGGCCACGGTGCCGGGGTCAGAGCGCGACGCCGAGTACGCGGGAGGTCGGCAGTCGCAGATCAGCGGCTATTACGACCCGATCCCGACCACCGAGTCCGAGAGCGGCTGGGTCTACCTGGTGGCGAACAACTTTGATCGCAGCGCGCCGGTGGTGCTGTACCGAGTCGCTCCGGAGTCCTTTGTCGACCGGGCCGCGTGGCAGGGCTGGTCCAACACCCAGGGCTGGGGGCATGAGCCGACGCCGTTGTGGGGCGACTGGGTGGGAGAGATGAGCGTGCGCCAAATCGACGGCAGGACGGTGCTGTCGTACTTCAACGCGAGCACCGGGAACATGGAGATGCGTGTCGCCAACGCTCCTACGGGGCTCGGCACCGCGCCCGTGACGACGGTTGTTTTCGCCTCGGACTGGCCCGATCCGGTGGAGCATCTGCCGCCACCTGAGATCAATCGACTCGCGCAGCCGTACGGCGGTTACATCTCACCGGGCTCCACACCCGAAGCGGTGCAGGTGTTCGTCAGCCAGTGGAACACCGGGCTCCGCGGTGGTGCTCCCTACCGGGTGATCCAATTCGCGGTGAACCCGCTACTGCCCTGAGCTAGTTGTCCAAGAACCAGTCGATCAGGTTGTATCCGATTGGGTCGCCGGGCAGCGTCCATGCGAAACCTTGGAGAACGATGTTGGCAGCGACGAGGGCGATGAAGATCCGCACGACGATCGTCGAGATCAGTCGCGGCATGCTCTTCGGAGCCGGGGCCGCCGGGATCCCTTTCGGCATCAGCATCAACATCACGCCGCAGTAGATCATCACGATCGCGAAAGTGATCAGGGCCCAGGTGTAGAGGTGGAGTTCCCAAGACCGGGGCGCCATAGCCGGGGTCGTCCGGCATGATGTGCAGCGCGATTTGGCGCAGCGAGACAAAGGAGCCGGCCAGAGCCCCGACCAGGCCCATGCCCAGCCCCTGGGCGTACCGCGAGGCGGTGAGCGCCCCAGCGCGAGCCTGGATGATGACGAACATCGCACCCAGCGAACACAGGAACATTCCGTAGCGCTGCAGCATGCACAGCGGGCAGGGAAATTCGCCCAAACTGAATTGAACGAAGAACGCGCTGACAAAAACCACGCTGTGGCCGGCGAGCCACACGTGCAGGCCCCAGAACGAGATGAACCCCCAGACGCCACGTCCGGGCATCGAAGAATCTTCCGAACTCGGCGGACTACCCGCGTCGACCCTCGGCGTGGTATCGGAAGAGGCCCAACATCGCCACCACCCCGACCAGCCAAAGACCGATGATCAGGCCGCGCGACGCGCCCCGCCATATCAGCAGCGCGATGCTGAACAGAAGGATCATTATCAGAATGTCCACGCGGGCATGCTGTGTCCGAATCGGTGCCGGTGCGGTTCAGATCGCGCATCTGGCGGACGCGGAAAAACTGGGACACGCCGATCCGACTATCGAAAAGGTCCGTGGCGAAGGAGACAGCCGCCGTCGAGTGTGACGAAGACCACTATGAGCGGGGATCCGGGCGGCTGGGTAAACACTGGACTCGGCCCAGTGGGGTGGTCTGCAGGTATCCACCAGCTAATCAGCGACCAGCGACGATCGCCCCGGTCCGGCGTTCTGGTCAGCGATTCGACGAACGTGCGCAGTGCGGGACGGCACCCCGGGAATGTATTTCTGCGGTGCCGCGATGGGGATCGAATTAACCTCATCGACCGGCTTGTATAAGAAATTCGCTTATGTGGCCTTAGGCTGTACTCGTGAGCGGGGAATCGAGTGTCGCCGATGGTCTGGGGGCCACGCTGACGGTCGACGACTATCTCGACGACTTCGGCCGCATCACTCTTCCGCCAGGCATGACGCAGATGACCCATCTGGAGCGCAACGTCGCCGAACTGGGCGACGCCGCGGCGTACCGATACCTGGACTACGCGCACGACCCGGCCGGATGCCCGGTAGAACTGACATGGAACCGGCTGGGGACGCGAATGCGCGCCATTGCCGCCCGGTTGCAGCAGGTCATCAGTCCCGGCGATCGGGTTGCCGTGCTGGCCCCGCAGGGCGTGGAGTACGTGATCGGGTTCTTCGGCGTGATCCGGGCCGGCGGTATCGCTGTTCCGCTGTTCGCGCCGGAACTGCCCGGCCATGCTGAGCGTCTTGAAGCGGTCTTCGCCGACGCTCGCCCTGCAGCGGTGCTCACCACCACGGCGGCGGCCAAAGATGTTCGGGACTTCCTGCGTACGCTCCCGCGCGCCCGCAGGATCCGGGTCATCGCGATCGATGGGGTTCCAGACTCGGTCGGCGCGACACTGGCGCCGGTCCAACTGGATACCGACGACATCGCGTACCTGCAGTACACGTCGGGCTCCACGCGAACCCCGGCCGGTGTGGAGATCACCCACCGTGCAGTCTGTATGAACGTATTGCAGATGATCATCTCGATCGGTTTGCAGCGCAATATCACCGGCGTGAGCTGGCTACCGTTGTTCCACGACATGGGCCTGCTGATGGTCATGTTCCCGGCGCTGTGCGGGGGCCACGTCACGCTGATGTCGCCGACCGCCTTTGTGCGGCGGCCGAACCGCTGGATCAAGGAGCTCTCAGCGCAGTCGGCCATCGCGCCGGTGTTCGCTGCCGCACCGAATTTCGCGTTCGATCTCGCTGTGCAGCGCGGTCTGCCCGCCGACGGTGAGAGCATCGATTTGAGCAACGTCGCCGGACTGATCAATGGTTCGGAACCGGTCAGCATGGATTCCATCCAGAAGTTCAATGATGCGTTTGCGCCCTACGGGCTGCCTCCTACGGCGATCAAACCGTCCTACGGGATGGCCGAGGCGACGCTGTTCGTCTCCACGATCGACTTGGGCGCCCAGCCCACAGCGGTGCACCTGGACCGCGAGCAACTCGGCTTCGGCCGAGCCGTGCGGGTGCGTCCCGACGTCGGCAACTCGGTGGCGCTGGTGTCTTGCGGCCAGGTGTCGCGCAGCCAGTGGGCCGCCATCGTCGCTCCGCAGACCGAGTCAGAGCTGCCTGACGGCCAGGTGGGCGAGATCTGGCTGCACGGTGGCAATCTTGGTCGCGGCTATTGGGGCAACAAACGCCAAACCGACCTCGCGTTCTGCAACAAGTTGCAGGTGCGGCTGGAACAGGGCAGCCACGCCGAGGGCGCAGCGGTCGGCGCCGATTGGTTACGCACGGGTGACCTCGGTGTCTACGTCGACGGTCAGCTCTACATCGCCGGACGGATCAAGGATCTGGTCATCGTCGACGGACGCAACCACTTCCCGCAGGACATCGAGGCAACCGCTGCCGCGGCCTCAGCTGCAGTACGGCCCGGTTTCGTCGCGGCGTTCTCGGTGCCCGCCGCTGAACTGCCCGGCGCGGCGACTGCTGCCGGAGCTCCAGGTGAGAGGTTGGTGATCGTCGCCGAGCGGGCGGTCGGCGCGGGCAGATTCGAGCCGGCGTCGGTGGTCAGGGACGTTCGGGCAGCGGTGTCGCGTCAGCATGCGGTATCGGTGGCCGATCTGCAGCTGGTTGCCGCCGGGTCTATTCCACGCACCACCAGCGGCAAGCTGGCTCGGCGTGCCTGCCGCGCCAACTACCTGGCAGGCCGGTAGCGCGCCGACCCGCAACCGCGGGCTGCGCGCCTGCGAGCCGTCTTCATCGCGTCGAGGTACGTCGATGTCCAGGTAGTTCGATGTCCCAGGTACGTCGAGATGGAGCAATTAGCCCTCTTCGATACGCAGGGCCTAGGTAGGCCAGTCCGTGCAGGCCCGGTGGTACGACTCGTCGTCAGCCACACCATCGCCCCCCGACCGCGCCGCCCGCGACATCGCGCTCGTCGCCAGCCGCTGCTTCGACCCGTCCGGCCGTTTCACAGGTGATTCATAGCCAATTCAGGCCAGGCGCATCATTTGACCGCGCACGATCGACGCCATGAGTGAACCAACCGCCACGTCCGAGCAGCCCCCCGACAACTCCGAGCCCGCGACCGGGCCCGTGCTGACCCCGCCGGTGGCTGCGCAGGCTTACCAGCCGATCGGGCCGCAGCAGCCGGTCTATGTCCAGGAATCCAGCCGATTGAACAAGGTCGCCGCGTGGGTCGGGATTGTCGCCGGATCCTTGTTCATCGTCGTGGTCATCTTCGGTACGGGTTTCATGATCGGCAAACATGTCGGCGACGAGCCGCGCGGCAAGCACCGTGGGGGGCACGAGATAGGGCGGCAGTCCGGTCCCCCGATGCCGCCGATGGGACCGCGTGGTGATTTCGAGCGACGTCCCGGCTTCCCCGGACCGTTCGGCCCCGGCGCCGCGATCATCGAGATCCCGCGGCCGCCGGGCGGCTCGGGTACGGACGCCCCAGCCGGGCCCCCTCGCCCCTGATCGACGGTTTCCCGGGTGGCTCCGACCCTGTCTATGTGCCGAATGTGACTAGATCCCAATAGATCCCCCCGACACTGGACGCACTGAGCTGGCCAAGTCTTGCGTCTTCGGCCGAATGTTCAGGAGTTGTCCCGCCGAACACGACAAGAGCAATACGCCAGCACTACTATTTGCGGTAGTAGTGCTGCGTTAAGCTCTGCGAGTGAGTACACCCGCTGCGGTCCGCGCCGGGTATCTGCGTGGCGCGCTCATCGGTGTGTGCTCGGCCGGGGTGTCAATGGTGGCACACGGCGGAGCCGGCGGCGCGTTGCCGTCGGGCGTATCGCTGTTGCTTCTCGTTATGGCGTGCGCCATGGTGGGGGCGGCGGCAAGTGGTGTGTCGTCTTCGCGGGGCGGTTGTCGTCCGGGACATCGTGTGCTTACTCTGACTGTCGGTCAGGCAGTTGGCCACTGCGTGCTCACCGTGTCTTCGCAGGGCCACGCTCATTGCGCCGAATCGATCTCGCCGCAGATGATTGTTGCGCACGCCTTGGCGGTTCCGGTGTGTGCTCTGCTGATCGGCCGCGCCGAATCTCTGTATCTGGTGTGCCTGTCGGCGCTGAGTTGGTTGACCGTGTTCATCGTCGACCGATCGCGTCCGAGGCTGGCTGTCAATTGTCGTCCGGCGAAATTCATAGTGCTGCAGGGCATTACGCCGAGCCCCGTCGGGACCCGCGCGCCGCCAGCTCTGGTAGGCGTTTGATCCGCTGGACGCATTGATCTGGAGCGATGTTGCTCTCGGGTTGGTCCAGGCGGGTCGAACAGGCCCCGTCGGATCTGCTGATCCGAGCGGGCGCCGTACTTCGCGACGTGTTCCGTGCGCTGCTGTGCGCTAGGAGATTCGCGAGGCGATTTCTCCTGAGGTCCGGGCCCGGCTGCTCGTGACCGGTTTGTCTCCGGTCTGCAGCGATCCGTCGGTTGCCGCGTCCTGGAATCGCCGACCGGATGCCCAAGGCGATCGAGGCGGCCTCCATGCCGAAAACCTTTACGAGCATTTCCAGTTAGGACCCAATGCCTGCCCCCGAGAACGCAAGCAAGCCCGCCGACTACCCGGCGTCCGAGAGGGAACCCCGAGGAGGGCGGATGATGCGGCCGTACTCCTCGTCTGAACCGAATGGCTGTTGGGATCCCATGCAAGTTCGCGACGGGTTTCGCTGGTTTGCGACGCTCGCGCGCGCGGCGGTCCTGGCAGGCATCTGTGCTGCAGGAGCCTTATCCCTAGATTTTGACGACCCGCCAATTGTCTACGCGCCAGTGCAATTGGCCAGTACGCAATGGACGTTACCGGCGCATACCGGGGCCCATGCCCACGACGCCGATGCCGATGCCGATGGCGCGGGTGGGATGGATGGTCATGCGGGGCATGACGATGGCTCGGGTGGGATGGATGGTCATGCGGGGCATGACGATGGCTCGGGTGGGATGGATGGTCATGCGGGGCATGACGACGGCGCGGCAGACGGGCAT
>Ga0114921_10000311_pt1 | contig 20595 bp, 21 predicted proteins | sample BentaG_FD_87016 | JGI IMG/M metagenome (GOLD analysis project Ga0114921, IMG submission 87016) | Deep subsurface microbial communities from South Atlantic Ocean to uncover new lineages of life (NeLLi) - Benguela_00093 metaG | ecosystem: Environmental > Aquatic > Marine > Oceanic > Sediment ... | reverse complement strand
TTCTAGAAGTAGGAAAAATTCCTCTGGGAATAACATCATCGTATCTTTTTGCAGAAATTGGCTCGCCTTGACCTATCGAAAATAGGGATTCGAGGCATTCTTCGTTCGTATAGCGTATGTGGTATTTATCTGTCATTACATTTTATTCAATTATTTAAGATGATATTTGGCACATAGAAATTATGCTACATTTCATCATAGATAATTACATAAATGGGGCCTTCCTTGGTAGCGTTCAAGAGGACAGGCCTCTTTAAGGAAAGGCTCCTCACACAGAGGTCATTTTTTCTTTAGTCCGATTAATTTGCCCATGCTTCCGTTGAAAGATGAACCACCCTACTTATATAGCAAAAAATGCCATTATGATAATTCGGCTATTTTTAGTCGCTTAGATATCTTGCCTTGAACAACCAAGCCACCGTCTTAAACCAGTGTGCACGCACAGGTTGGCCTTTGCCTTTCCTGATAGGTAGTGGCAATTCAACCAACTCTTCAAGATGGTAAACTTTATGAACTTCATTAATCGTCCCTTTTTTCTTGGCTCTCTTGAGTATATCAGGAAATTTTTTATACGTCTTTTTGATCGGTACATTTCTTTCTGTATACTTCACTTTTGCTATATGCGTGATCGCCTTGTCTGGGGAGGTTCTATAGAAAGCGTAATACTGTGCGTCCGGGCAATTATTATCTTGAAACCCTGTGTTAGTCTTAAGCGTCACCTTCCAATAATCTGGCTTAGTTGAAGCGATTAAAACTTCATGAATATCCTTTAGCTTTTGTTCAGAAATAATCTTTTTATCAGACATCTTATCCCCCACATACTCTAAAAATTTGTTATTGATGAATTTTGTTTTAGCTTGCTTGCCGCATTCGGCTACAATTTGTCTAATCTCTTCCCACCTGACATATCTGAATTCTTTTCGTCTCAACCCGGTTTTCCGCATTATGTTTTTTACTTCTTTTTCAAACTCCTCCTTTCTATCAAATTGTGTAACTAAGACCAATCTTAAACCATCATAAGATGGTCTGAAATCGTTAAGAATCTTCCCGTATTTACCTAACTGCTCTTTAGGTAGTCTTGACCCACCCAACTTAGACTCTAAAAATACAATGAACCTCCCCGCAAGCTTCATCTGTAGGTCAATTTTACTCCTCTCCCCTGCCTTCCCGCCGTAAGGAATCTGAGTTTCAATATCTATTTCTTTCAGTTCCTTATCTTTAATGTTTCGCATCGGTATTTCTATCTTTTTGCCTAAAAAATACTTAAGGACGTCTCTGTTTACTTTAAGGATAAAACCAAAATTTGCAGAGATTTGATCTTCTTCATTGCCAAAATGATGGACTAAATCAAAAACATTTCCAACATTCACTTTCTTCTAGCTCCTATACAAAAAATCCTTTTTCGACAGAAAAATTGAGTTAAATCGTTATTAGTTCCATCTCGAATATAGCGTATTCATGGTTTGTGAAGTGCCAAAGGCATCTGGGTGACCGAAGAGAATCACAAACACGCTCTAGAGTGACTCCGTTAGGAGCAAGGTGCGGAGCGCCATAGAATTCCGGGCCTCGGCAGGCCTATATTTGTATCCTATTTTTCTTCAGCTCTCTTCCTAAACCATTCTACAAAATTGGGAAATGTGTTTTCATTTATGATATCTCGAACCTTAAGGACATAAAAATAAGTATATCTGGAAAAATATAATCCTAATCTTTTTATTGCATGTTCTGACGGCATGCCATCAATACTTCCAATCTTGCACAAAATATAATAACCTGTTAGTTGATTGAAATAGGCTCTTTGTAGCTCAAATTTCTTTGTAGTTTTAATGTCAATCATCATGTCATCAATGACCAAATCTATATCTGCTCCGCCAACTAATTTCGAAGCTTTACCAAATGCTGGGTCTAATAAACATATCTTATTTGCTTTGAAAGTTTTTGGATCAATAACGGAAATTAGATTTTTTAGATCTTCTACATCCTTATCGTCAATAACCCCAATATTTACATCCACAACCCGCGCTCTAAAAATGGGATCTAACTGACCAAGTAACAATGTAGACTTTATTACTTCATTAGTAACTTTCCCGGAATTCAAAAACTCTGCATATTTTACTTTTGCTTGCTGAACTATTCTTTGAATCCTTTTAAATAGGGCTTTGTCTTTTTTTGAAAGCGAAGACACAGATTCTTCAAGGTCTAATTTTCCTGTATCAGCGTCAAAGCAAGGGATACCTCTTAAATCCAGAAAAGTTTCAAGAGATTTTTCAGCGATCCACTTATGTGTAATTGCGCTCGGATTAAGATATTTCAGATAAAACCGCATTAAGTAGTCAAAAGCTGTGCCCACTAATGTGTAGTGGCTTGTCAATGGGGGAGCTAATATTTCCCTCTTTACGCTGAACCCTGGCTTCGGGAATTCTTGCTTAAATTTCTCTTTTACGTCTCTATTATTTAAAAATGAAGTTAGACTCATAAAATCCGAGCCTTGCATCAAGTTTGTGTCAATCTAAATCGTCCCTTACATATTTTTCCATGTCCCCTTATGTCCCCTATAAACAGGCAAACGTTCGGGTTCTTTCCCTATCTTAAGGCGCCGCTGGGTTGCCGAATTGTCCGGCTCGATACGACAATAATTCCTCTATTTTCCCCTTGATCCTTTCAAAGCCAACGGTCTCCCAATTTTCCTCAGGTAAATCGTCGACAACTCTTTAAAAGCCAGAAGTCTACGTTGCCCTATTATTAATTCAAATCTTCCTCCCCGTTCATAAACTACAACTGGTTGAAGCAAATCATATTTTTTTATGCTTTCCGCGAGTTCATCGATTTTTTCTTTCTTATTTAACTTTCTTACATTTGCTTCGCTAAGACGGATTTTATTCAGTTTTACTTTTGGCAATCCCTCTCTCTTATTCATTTCATACCTCCTAAGATATTAACTTATATTGCTCCTACTTAATAAATCTTTCCACTCTCTTGGCTCAATATAGCAAAAACGGTCGCAAAAGGCAATAAAAAAACCGCCTCGCGTGTCGTGTTGGCAGTTTTAAGCTTTTATTATTACTAATTTATGCTATATTATTTCTTTATCCCCTCCTTCATCTTTGGATCAAATTTATAGCTTTCTTTAAATAGTTTCCTCCTTCTCTTGAGCATCCGATAAGCATAGCCTGGCTCTTTTGAGCAGCCTAAATATGCATTTGGATTCTTATTGAGCCTTGAAATTATGCCTTCAACAATGACAATTATTGACCCTATGTAGGGTATGCATGGTGTATTGTGGCATGCCAAAGGAGAATGTGCCAAAAGCCATGCCGCACCTCCCGCGAGATGAAACGGGATAGTCTCGCCGAACGCTTTCAGCAATTATATTCGGGTCTTCCGACCGATAATTTCTTTTATTTTCTCCTTCATCATTATCAATTGCTTAGCGGATTTTTTCCAGTTATACTTCATAAAATTATCGCCATTTTTATAACATTTCAGAAGTTTATAAACATCTGGCCCTGGATTCGAAGGATGCGGCAACCAATCAATTATTTTTCCCTTTTTCTTTAACTTTGGTAAGAGATTCATTTTACTCAGATTTTCCCATGCCGGTTTGAATATAAGAATTACTGGAATAGATTCAGAAAATGACATTTCACGCATAAACACATTTTCAATACATTTTCTATGACCAGAGTAATTCAAATATTTTTCTCTAATGTTTGCCTCAACCAAATTTGGATATATTGCTGAAGAATTCGAAAAATCGCCATTAACTTTTCCTATTGAACAACACTTTACTATTTGTGTATAAAAAATGTCTTTTTGACTTGAGTCGAACATTTCATCAATCTTGAAATCTGAACCTATATATTCGTTTAAATTTAAGAAATTTGCTATTCGTTTAAGGTTTTCCCTTAGTTGCTTCGACCCTCCAAATGCTGCTTTCCTGGCAGCTGTGTCGATATCCACATTTTTACGCATATCATAATAATCCTTCATTGCCTCTTCGCTTGTGCTGAATCCTACGATGGCAACTTTTGGTATTCTTAATTGTTCACCTCGTGTCGTCCAAAAATCTCCTTGGTTACCAACTGGTGAAAATATTATTGCACGGCAACCAATTTTCACACGATTGCCCTTATGTTTTATCATTTCAACGGTAACAACATCATAATTTGGATACTGCTTTCTTGCGTTTTCAAATTCATTCACAGAAAAAAGGCTTTTGGATAAATTGCAGTCTCTATTACATTTAAACATTTTATTGCCTTTATATGCGAAAAATATAAAATATCATTCTTTTGATTCGGGTGGTAATTCACCTAATGTTTGACATTTACGAACTTGCAAAGCAAGTCACCTAATGATTAGTCTCCCCAGTTGTGGTGTTTTTTTGAAAAGTTAGAGGAGAGTAAATAAAGATGGAATTAGGGAAATGGAAAATAGTGCGCAGAACCAGAAAAATTCAAAACAATGTGGATATCATGCACGCGCCCTAATCTTCCTATCAACTAATTCTGCAAGGAGAAAACCAAAACCTCTTTCCACAGTTCCATCGCCCTTCTCAATTCTTATAATATTAAAGTCCTCGAAGTACCCACATTTCTCAAGTTCTTGCACTTTGAACTTGAAGTCTGGCATAGTTGACGGAACCATCTGGCGATTATTAAATGCAACTATGTATACCAACAAATTCCATTTGTTTTTTCTCAAGTCTTCGAATGCTTCTTTGAGATGTGCCCTGAAATCATCTGACGGAGAACTCCCAAATGCTTTTAAACTTATTAGCTTTTGGTCAACACTGTCAACACTTGTTATTGCTAGGTCAGCTTTTTGAATGGTTTTCTTTTCTGTTTCAATTTTCCACTTGGGGTTCTTTTTACGTAAAGCATTGACTAACTCTAACTGAAGCCATTTCTCATACCTTCCTAGATAGCAACTGAATAGGGTCTCGTGTAGACCTCTATCAATAGCGTCGTTAAGAATATTACAAATGGCCTCCACAATTATCTTCTCAATAGTGTCTAGTTTTCGATTCTTGAACATCAGGTCTTCTCTTTTAGAGCAGATTATGCATAAAAATAGGTATCACCCCTTACACCTTTTTAACCGCTACTGGCTTCCTTCCCTTATCCCTGAAAAATCTTACTTGGGCTAACCTTAACGAATAAGTAAGTCTTTAATGTTCAGACATTGAAGAAATACTCTTATGAAGACTCTCAACCTACTCGCCAATTTAGCGAGCGTTTCACTTAGACCTACTCCAAGCTTGATAATCCTCATCTTTTATTTTTGCGAATTATGATTATTGGCAACTGGACCTTAATAAGTTCCCTGACACGGTAGACTCTATTCATCACAAGATTTATCTTCTATACTAAACTTAGTTCTATAGCACCAAACCCTCCCATATGGGAAAAAAGGATCGTCTTCTATACCCATAAAAGTTCTTAATTTTTTACGAATCCCTTGGACCCGTTTTTCCCCATATTGTATTGCTGTCCCCTTTTGCTTCGACAATTCCCCTCTATTTTTCGCAAGGCACCTCAAAACTTCCCATTGCTTATCTGGCGAATCTACTTTTCTATTGTCCTTAAACCCCATTTCTTCAAAAGTATATGTTTTATCAACTAATCCCACCATTACTCTCACAGAACGGTCAGAAACAAACTGAATACTTACCATTTTCCAAGTTGTATTCGGTGGCGTAGGGAATTTTGAAGGTGCGTCTATTCGCTTTCGGATACTACTTTTCTTTTCATCCCTTAATAACGCCATTCTCTCTTTGCTAACCTGTTTGTAGTGGCTTATTGTGTTCTTAACCATCTCTAACAATTTTAGGTCATCGGTGTCTGAAATTGAAGATATTTTCTTACGCTCTTTTTTGAAACTTTCCCATAATTTTCTTATCTTCTCTAAAAAAGCCGAGCATGTATGTCTACCGCTTCTTTGCCAATCAACCGGACCTACATTTACTATCTTCTCAAATGGAAGCCACTTCATTCTTTTCATGTCACCAAAAATATTAACGTCAGGTTCATTGATTGCTTTAAACCTTGCATCCAACCACAAGCGTCCTGTTTTTACGAGGTAATTGAAATCTTGCTCTAACATTTTTAGTTTATTTTCTATGGCCCCACAAAGGCGGAGATAAAGAAGTCCAGTGTTCTCACTCGGTGGGTCCCATCCCCACAGTCTCCGCTTAAAAACCTGTTCAAGTAAGCTATATAGTTTCTTATAGAACTTAAGCAATACGTAAATTTGCTTCTTACATCCTTCGACTACTCTTTCCTCCTGTGCTTGAGTGGTGTCAACTTCCGGATGTCTCTCTTCGCTCTTCGTGCTTTTTAAAACAAGATTACGTTTTTTCATCTACGTCTCCTTTCTTACAAATATCCGAGCCGGACTGTTCTATTTGCCAAGAGAGAAACCAGCCATATCCTTTTCGCACATCGCCCCTCCGACTCGAAAAGAAGAGACGTTAAATCAATCATCAAATTTTTCTTTCTATACCTTTTACCTTTGAATATCTTATTTGCGAAATCCCTTTTACTGACCTTATAGCATCCAATCGCTTTTTAACATCGAGAGGGAAGTGAGGATCTTTTAACAATTGACCTAATTCCTTCCCATTCAAACTTACAACCCTTTCCCATAGTCCTTCAGGCTCAAGAATCTTTCGCACTTCATCTTCATCATATTCATCCTTTTTAGTAATCACCTGGAATATCCTGTGACTGCTACTACAAACTTCTTTTATCCCCTTCTCCTCAAAATACTTAACTAATACTTCCTTCAATTCTCTCTCTTTTAGGTCCAGTTCCTTATACTTTGCCTTCAATTCTCCATACTCGTCAACCACTTGTTCTATCTTTATATCAGGAAAAGCCTTAATCTTTTTCTCTTCTTCGCTCATATATTGATGTCTGTAATAAGGGCAAAACTGTGGAAATTCGCAAGGGCAATAATTACCTCTTTTGGGCTCGAATTCTTGTTTCTGAATACCTTCAGCAACCTCTACTATGAGCCTTTGGATCAGTTCTATCTGTTCTTTAGAATGAGGCCCTAAGGAAAAAGGTGTCTGTGAACGCAAATGATAAAAAGTAAGCGTCTCCACTTCAAGCCCAAAAGCCTCCTGTACTGCCATCTGATACATTGATAACTGGGAGTCTTTTCTCAGTTGGTCCAATTCAAATAGATCCTTACCTGATTTATAATCTACAATTTCCACCTTCCCGCTCGGAAGTTTCTCAACCCTGTCAATATATCCAGTTACGGGTATCTCATCCACCTTGAAATTAAATCGCCTCTCAACAGCGAGAGGAAGGTGATAGTCCTTTATATGTTTATTATAGAACTCAATAAGAATCTGTCTACCATATTCAAAATATTCCTTTTCTTGCTCCTCGTTTTCGTAACCCCCCTTCTCCCAATTATCCTGATAAAACTTCAATAGTTCTTCCAATGAAGGTGGATGAGGAACTCTTACACCATAGAAAAAGGCCAATGCCTTATGCAAGCTGCTTCCGAAACTAAAATAAAACTTCTCCTCAGTCTCAAGCCCATCAACATAAACCAGTCTATACCTCAGTGGACAATCTAAATACAATCCTATCGCCGAATGACTCAACGGCCTCATAACCTCACTCCTTTCTAATGCTTATCAATCTTTTTATAATATTTCCTGCATGCTTGCCTTACTCACCAAGTTAGAACCACCATTTCAGATAACGTTTTCGGTGTAAAAGAAGTCCCGATTTTTCGGGATTTGGACGAAGCAAAGCGGAGTCTTTTACACTCTGTTATGTGCTGCTGCGCCCCCCGATATAATCTTCTTAAATAGACCCTCAATAGGATTCATAATTACAGAATTGATTTTATCATCACGTATTTTTGTCGGCCAAATATTGGACAAGGTGAAATATTGTTTACCGACCTTTTTGTTATTATCAGGAAACCCTGACCAATTTTCTGAAGTCAGTACCACCAAGAATGCCTTTGCCTTTGGAAACTTATCTTTTAGTTTGGACTCTCTTCTCTTAAAATCTTTCTCCCATTTAGTTCGATTCCATCCCAATTGTGTCTTGCACTCGATTATTGCAACGACTTTATCGTTTTCCCAAACTGAAATGTCAGGTCTAATTGCCCCTCGTCTTGGTATAATTTGTCTTTCTGAGTGAACCTCAAGACCAATGCCCTTTTTATCAAAGATTAATTTTAGATAAAAGACTATCGACTCAACAAAGAAATCCGACGCAGCCGGCCGATATCTCTTGTTTAAAAACTTCTTGATTTTGTTTTGACTATCGTAGTAAGCCTTCATCCTGAGGAGAATTGCTTTTGTAATATCCCTGTGTCCAAGGGAAATAGAAGCATTGGATTTCATTTCCTCATAAAGATTCATCAATTGCTTCTGTTGATTATCCAGACTTTCCCAAAATTTCTTTTCAAACTCCATTAATGACATAATCAATCCCTTTTAAGGCACAATTCCTCATAACATTCCCAGCATATATGAAGTTTCAGCGTAGCCGAAATTTGGATGAACGAAGTGACACATACATGCTACGTTATATAACCTGAAGAGGCAGGTTGCGAAGTAACGGCCCAGTCGTTGGCGAGGTGGCCCATATTCACCTTAGTTCTCCCTTACATATTCCTTTACTAATACCTTCTTTGAGAATACAATCGTCTTCCACACACATAGCTATGTAACCGCAACTTAATAAGGCTACAGGACAATATTTATCTTTAGTTGGGATACAAATTGACTCAACACCATTTTTGCCAAAGAGACAAACATTGCATAGCTTCTTGTTGCACATTCTTGGAACAAAATCAAAAGTGATATCAAATTGTTCTGGGTAGAAATCGTTAATTTCCTCGTTGTTTTTCAATTGGTTATTATAAAGTTCTCTGATAATTTTTGGCATTCCCCAACTTTTTGGAATGCTATTAAGCTCTATCACATTTGCAAATAGGTTATCTTTGAATAACGGACTATTATTCCAAACATCTCCGGGCAACTCTATTTGACTCATTGGCAATTTATTCCATATATTAATTAATCCTCCTGCAGTGGTTGCAGGAATTTCTCTTATGGCTTCGCTAAATATTTCATGGTATAGTCCCTTTTTGTAATCTCTAACACAACACCACAGTCTTTTTTTCCCATTTGTAGAACTCTTTTTAAATTCATTGAGTTTTCTCTCAAATTCTTTACCGTCATTTAGAATTCTTATGGTTTCTTCAGGATTCGCTTTTTTCCTATCAAGTTGATAGGTTAGCAAATGTAGCCCACATGCTACCCTTTTCAAAATGTCCTCTTCGCCTTTGAATCTTTCCATAATATTAACAATGAATCTCACAATGTTCCTTCTGTATTTCTGATGATTTAGAACCTCTAATGTTTGTAGGATGTTTTGGGAGTCATAAGAGGGATATCTGGACGCAAAAGAATACTTATCATTTTTTAAAGATTTAAATCCATAATGCTCTTTGCCATTTATATATTTTACATAATAGTGCTTATCAATTATCTCTTTAGCGGATATGTCACCTTTTGAATATTCATGAACCATCTCAGAGAAAACATACCCCCCCTTATCCCAAACCGTCTCAAATGGCATTTGTCTGTCTGTAATATAACAAATCCAATGGGTGAGGATTTTCTCGCAATTCGTCAAATAATTTCCAAAAAAGTTGACAAACTCGTGGGTATTTTCAGGATTCCACCTTTTAGCATCTAGCCAAGAGATTCCCTTGTAAATTTCAGTAAGAGCATTTTTATCTTGTATTTTCGGTTTCATCATTTTATCACTTCGCCGACGATTTTATATAAGAGGTCATTTCCGAACATTTGGTTGACATATCATAGATAATTTTAGGATATTACGAACATAAAGTTCGTTTATTTTGTTATTTTATCTTTCTTTGCAGAGGTTTGTCAAGGGGACTTCACAATCTTTCTACATCTGCTTTTACTGGAAAATCGCCCATACAGAAGAATTCCTGCTATAATTAGCAGTAATCCTATGAGTCCGATTATATTTAGAACAGTAAAAAGTACATCCTGTATGTGAATACTGTATACCGTAAGCATCGCTATACCGCAAAAGTATACCAAATGGGAAGATAAACTGAGGTCTTTTGCTGTTTGTGTTCTAAACAACTTTACAATCTGTGGGATACAACCGATATTCAACATCACCCCACCTATAATTCCTATTAAAATAAACATAACTTACCTCCATATTATTCGTTTTCTTCCCCTTCTTCTGAATTACTTGAAAGGAAACCGACCTGTCTTCTCTGGCTACACACAGTAGCTAATGCTTGCTCTAAATTCTCCTGGGTGATAAGAATATCTCCATTCTCGTCAAAACAACCCCTCTCCCCACCCAGAATCAAAGCGCGAGTTACCATTTCCTTCATATGCGCGAAGGAAAGTCCATCAATTTTTTTAGCAAGCCTCTCCATATTTAAATCTGAAGAAGCCGGATGATTTTGGATATATCGTTTCAAAACTGCTAATCTAAGTTGATAATCAGGATTTGGAAATTCAATTCTAATATCAAAGCGCCCAGGGCGATTGGCAAGCGCCTTATCCAGGACCTCAATATTATTAGTAGTGGCAATAGTAATAACTCCATGATTTGAATCGAAACCATCCAGCTGGTTCAATAATTCTCCAAGAATTGACCGGAAGCTTCTACCAAATCTGTCTTCACCGCCAATTAGGTCTATGTCTTCAAAAAAGATAATCGTTGGAGCGAGCAAGCGGGCAAAACTATAAATATTCGCAATGTTTCTTGATGGAGCATCTGTTAAGTCCTTTGGAGTCACCCAGACAAAATTTGCATCTACTTCCCTTGCTAATATTTTACCAACCATCGTTTTACCATCTCCTGGTGGTCCATAGAAAAGAAGCCCTCGCTTTAGTGGAATCCTTTTCTCGATAAAAAGGTCCTTTTTAGAAAGGAGACCGGAAGTATTATAAAGGATAGTTTCCTTTATCCCCGCCTTTAATACAATGTCCTCCCATCCTATCTTTTCATCTATGGACATAAAACGTCCGCTTCCGCTAAATATCTGATGCCGAATTCCAGAAACTCGCTCCTCAAGTTCGCTAAAGAAAGATTGTGCGAGTCTTATTCTTTTCTCCTCTACATATAAGTCAATCAACGGAACAGGTGAATGCCAACCCGTAAAATCTGTCCGAAGAACAAGCTTCTCCCTTGAAGGGAGTCGAAGATAAAAGATGCCTTGCCAGGGAAATTCGACCATCTCGCTCTCATCGGGCTCAAATTGCTTGGAAAGAAAAAAATGAGCAAATTCATTGTGTTTCTGCTCACAGACTTCATACTTCTCTTGCAAAAGTTTCCCCATAGCATACGCATAAACATACCTGAAGATGACAGGATATGAATTTGTCAAACTTTTGATTTGAGAACTGTTGCGTCCAAGAAATTTTTCAATTGGACCCACAGCCTTATTAATTTGCTGTGTAAGCACTGGTTTACTAATTCTCACAGATATATCTTTTACCATAACTTTCTCCTTTTTATCAAAATATGAACTTCTTTCTTTCCCAAAATGGTTTGAATCCTGTCCCCTTTTTATATATTATTAGGGAAAAATCGCCAAAATTTGGGGAAAAAATGTAAAAAATTTGTAAAAATTTTTTGAGCCTTATAAATCAAGGATTTTTTGGCACATAAAATTTTCTCTACCTTTTTAGAAGGCCTCAGGCAGACAAATCGGTAAGTTAATAGATTATACGCAGGAACCTATCGGAAGGTTGCAAAAATTATTGGGCGACCAAGGCCGCCCTTACGCGACTGTTACGAGCATAAAGCCCTACATTAGCTTCACGTCCAGTCACATTAAAATGAAGGCAGTCCTGTTATTCAAAGTTCTTTTACCGGATCTTTTTCTAATTCGAATTTCCCGTCTTTAACCGTGCCCATAATTCCAAGAAACCCTATCCCCAGGGAGGAATAAACTTTGTTATAAATGTGTTTGTTTATATCCTTTATAGAAAAGTTTCCAATTTCTCCCTTTTCCTGCAGTAATCCTAACTTCTCCCAAATTTTTTGAAACCTTCGAAGCCGAGGTTTATTTTCCTCGAAATTTTCAATTAGTTCTTTGCTATCTTCTTTACGGTCACTCATTGGAAACGCAACAAACATTTTTTTGACATCCTCTCTCTCTTTACATAATAATGCCTGTCCAAAAGCCTTTGCGCCCTCCGCACCAAGTATAGTAAAGTATGGCTTTACTTCTACTCCAATTTTTCTGCATTTTTTGTCCTTTTCGTCAATGACATGAACATCAATCCTCCCATAACCTCCTTGTTGTGTTTCTTGTTGATTTGGGTTATAATTTTTGTCCAGGAATTTTCCGACCCAGCCGTATAGGTCCTTTTCCTTTCCCCGTATCTTGCAATTGGCTTTGTCGATTCCAAATTCTCTTTTTTTGTTTTCCATTTTCGTTTTCCTCCTTTAATTAAAATTCCCGACGAGCTGGAAGGCGGACCAGAGGTAGGGGGTCGTTGTATTTCCTCATTATTGCCAGCTGTGCGTAGCCGCAGGGCAGTCGTCTTGCTTTCTCCAGCACAGAACCACATCCACACGCCTCTGTTGAACAAGTTCTACCAACTCCTCATCCGATAAATGCCGATAATCTCTTCCTAGGACAGAATTCACCTACCCCTCCTTATTACATGGAAAAAATTAACAAAAGTTGCAGAAAATGTAGCGAGAGGACACCTTGCCAATTCTTTATTATAATTCATCCCCCACAGAAAAATCAACGAAAGTCACATAACACAAAAAACCGCCATATTTGTAAGGCGGTTTTAAAAGTCCTATTATTGCCGTTTAATGCTCTATCTTCTCTTTACCCATTCCCTCGTTTCGGGGTCAAATCTATACCCTTCTTTATGCAGCTGCCTCCTTCTTTTGACCATCCGATAAGCATAGCCTGGGGTTCTTGTTGAGCCTTAGAATTACGGCTTGAACAACGAAAATTATCAACTTCCTCAATGACCAGGACCAAGATTCTGAAGGTCCTCTAAAGCTATTACGACGCGACCATTGTCATCAACATAGCGGAACCTGCCTCGAGCTCTCACCCAATCATTCTTCGCTGCACTCAGAATCGTCTTGTAGATTTCCTGACTCTTTTCTGGAGAGGCTCTCGAATCCTCCAGCGTACAGACTACCTCATAGAAAGGAGATTCCGCAAGCATCCCCCTAAACGAGTAGTGGTAGTCTCCGAAGCCCCATATCTGCAGAGACCAACTTACCATCGTTCCTTCTGGTAGCCGTCGCGCCCTCAAGTCTTCCCACTGAGCAAGTTGGGTCTTCCCCATTTCCGAAACTTTCCTCTCGCAGCCAATGACGACTAAACAAAGTAATAACAGGCTAAGTATCACTCTATGCAACCATCTAAACATTTTATTTCATCTCCTTCCGTTTCAACTCTCGACCAGCTGTTTCTTCTAGACGCTCCCTTGATCAAAAAAGCGTGAGAAACCCAATGCATTATGAATAACTCCCGCCTTTCTTTTCCAAACTATCTTTTACAATTCAAATTTCCAAAGAGCTTGCTATTACTTTTACATCTTCACTTTTTTTGACCCCACCTTTCTATTATTCCTTTCCTCATCATATCTACTGCTTCCAGCACTTTTTCTAATGGGATAGGTGAAGGAGCACCAGCAAGATCAATAGCAATTTGACCTGCTATTTTGCCAGTTTTTGGGTCTTCTTTTACATTTTTAATAACTACGTGAGCCAAGAATATTGGCTCTTCTTTCTGTAAATCTGAAAGTCTCTTGCTAATGTCAGCCTTTGCTTGTTCAAACACCATCTTTTTGTTTCCTTTCCTTTTCCAAAGTAATTTTCTTTATCAAGAGCACCTCCTAATGTATATATTTCTTCCAACGGAATAAAAATATTGAAATTCCTTTACCTCTATTCCAATTCTTTCACAAAGAAATCGTGCAAAGTCACAATTACCCTTGGGGACGTAAAGATAGAAATTGACGCCTAATTTGGAATAGGGTAACCATTGTGCTTTGGCTTCAGCCGGATTGATTGTTGTTTCGGTCTCAACCTCATGTACCTGAATAAGAACTGGTCTCCTTCCAGGTTTTTTCTCAAAGACGGAGACATCGGGACGATACGTACCTCTTACAAGTAAATCTCTGCTAACCAAATATTGTCTTGTGGGAGTACTGAAATAATCTCGTAGTTTCGCCTTTAAGCTTCTGGTTACCTTAGAGTGCTCGGCTGCTTCCTTTGTTACCCGAAGTGTTTTTTCTGGCATGATTTTCACCCCCTTTTCCATCCCCAAATTTGTTACCATTTTGTTACCACTTTTTTGCCAAAATGCGATAATTTCCGATAAGTTCCGATAAAGTAAAAAATCCGAAAAAGCATTAATTTTTCAAGTAGTTTTGGGATTTTCGACTATCTTTTTACGGGTCTTCTTTTTACCCTTTTTCCGTTTCTAAGACCGAAGTATTGGTTAGCCAGAGCACCGTTTGAGGCCTTTGGTAATAAACTCAAGCACATTAGGTATCGAAAAAGTGGGATTACCAACCAATAAAAATGTAGAAACACTCTCTGGGCGGTAATACCGAAAAGGTTTCCCACGTGGAGACAACACCCGGGATATCCCTAATAATGCCATATGGGGTGCTCTCGCAAACAGGATAAACCCCAGAATAGCGTTCCCCAATTTTTTCTTAACTTTTGGCATTACCTTCTTTGCCAAGCGGTTGCAAAGGAATTGCTCGGCATGCTGCCCAGAATCTTTCTCAATAAGCTTTCCTGGAGGCCTGATAAGAGCAGAACAATCAATAGCAATAATCCCACTCTGGCCTTGCCGTTTAGGATTGGAGATTTGTTTAGAGGCTTCGCTTATTCGCTCTTCCAGAGCCTTTTCCGTTTGTGGTCTTTTGCACTGGATATCAATAAGATTCCCATTCCAACGGAACGTTATATCCGCATCTCTATGGCATTTTATCCCTTTTCCGACTATTCCGTCCACAGCCGTAATCTCTACGCCAGCCCTCATGAGTTTTCCTGCCAAGAAGTATACGAAAGCATCATTTCTGGGTCTGTTGCTCGAGCTACTGGGTTTTTCATCCTCACGCAGGACAGGTCCTTTTTTGCATACTTTCCTTATCTTTTGGTATAAGCCAAGAAAATTACTAATGCATGGCCTCCAGAATTTGTAAATATCGATAATCTCGCAGCTCTCATTGTAGGCAAGGATATGTTCTCGTGACCGCTTACCTTCTTTAAAGAATTCTCTGATAAGTCTTATGTATTCCGCAGCCCGACCGTGAACAATTCCCATCCACTTACAGCCTTTCTGTAAAGATTTCAAATACTCAGTATAACGGAATCTCTTGAATTGTTGCTTTGCATTCATATTCTTGTAAGACCGAAGTTTCACTGCTATTCTTCTTCTGAGAACTTACCTTTAACCCTTCTTTCATATTCATCTCGTGGCACTTCGGTGGTTCATTATAGTGGATATAAAGACTAATCTTCGAAACTAGGCGTTGTTCAGCCATTTATCTAAGAGACTTCGTATATTGTATTAAACGCCGTTCTTTTTGCAACTTTCTAGTAAACTTATAATTGAAGCAAGTATTGCTGAGCGAATGCTTTGAAGCTCAGCCCCAGTCGTTGCCCAAGGAGGTCATTGAGGATGGCTTCCAATTGCTTAAGTTTCTCTTCCACACTCTGTGGCTTTAGAACGCCCGAATGGACGATGGCTCCTCTAACACCACAAATACGCTTGACTATGTAACGAATCTTTTCTTTCCGGCAGGAAGGATATAGTATTAGTAGCTTGTCCGTAACCTTCTTGACCAATTTTTCTCCTTTTCCCTCGACGAGGATTTCCAGAGCAATCCAAAACTTGATAAAGCGGTCGACCTGACTTTTTGTTTCCCTTCGCCCAAGGGCTTGCCAGCGGATGGCTCTCAATAACGACTTTTTTCTCTCTGGGTCTTGTTCACTCTTAAGGGTATTTTGAGCCATTTCTACCTTTTTTAGCTGTTCTTCTATAAGAGGCGAATCTTTAACAAGCAGTGCATTGATAGAGAATGCTTTCCCACCCGTTGTGACCTCGCTTTCTTTTGTGCGGATGCGGTATTGTCTCTCATCCAAATATACTGATTCCCCGATACAGAATTCTAATAGGTGGACTGCATCAAAGCAACTTTCCAGCCCATTTTTCCGAGCTTGCTCTTCGTTCTGTGCGTCTATCTCAGTATGAACTGTAAATTGACGGTCTTCTCTCCCAGAAGTAAAGCAACAATCCGCTAGCTCAATCCCTTTGCTTAAAGGCCACTTGCTGTATAAATACCCTGAGAACTCGACTTCGAAATAAGGCATAAGGTACGCACCTCCTCCGAACTCCTCCGAAGGGCGATTTGGGCAGTCGGAACAGACTATAAATTACTTACTTTCAATTTTGCGAAGTCTAAAGTCGGCTTTTGAGCAACTTTTGTCGCCTTCCTGGCCATATCCTCTTAGGCTATGTATGAAGGAATAAAGCAGTGGTTTCCGAGACCGAAGTGCGAACTTCTAAGCTTTTGCATTTCCCTCCGCGGCGACTAATGTTGCTCGCACAAATTAAGCTCCTGATGGTAATGTCCGGGAGGTCGAGGGCGCAAGTCCCCATCGTATGCCACTATGCCTTCTTCAAATTGGCACTTCCACTGTTTCTCCTTTCACTATCTTTTCTTGGACCTCACCGATGGTGCCTTGAAGGGCTTTCATCTCACGGTCAAGTTCCCAGATACCGAGACTGTCATTGCAGCGGCGATGCCAATCCACAAAGGTGTCAAGCGTTGGTTTGTCCTTCGGCGGCGCGATGTTGTGATAGAGCCGAGCAATTTCCTCTTGCTTGTCATCAGGAAATTTAGGTATTCGAATGAACTTATCAAAATAAGCCGGCGAGAAATGACCCCCGGAGCCACCTACTGAGAGCAAATCAATCACTCTATTCTTGTATAGCCAATTAAAAAAACAGCGGAAGAATATCGATTTTATCACATTTCCATCTTTTCTCCTTGCGCAGAGACCGTGGGCATTTGTTGTGTAACGGCCCTTAAAGTCAATAAGCACAACGGACCGATGATTGCCTGATTCACCAAAGATTATGTCGCCTGGTTGCAAAAGAGGTAACTTTTTTGCAGTACCGAGATACGGCACTTTGTACATCGTTCCATACTCCGAAATATTTGTCGGAATAATGAGAGCATAAAACCCAGGTTTGTAAACGTCAGAATCAATTCGAGTGCGAAGGATTTTAATCTCTAGACTCGGCCCAGGCACCACGACAAATCCCATTTCTGTGGGAGTCCCTGTGCCATATTTATAGTTTAAAATCCAATGGATTTTCTCTTTATACTCAGGGGCATAAATCGCGGCATCAAGTCGGCCATTTTTCTGTATCTCTTCTAATGTGGGATAAGAATAAAAGAAGGGCGAATTAGGTTTCTGACTCGTCTTAAATTCCTCATTAATAAGACGATTAATCTCCGTATCGTACTTCCGGATGGTCTTTTCCTTTTCCACAATCGCCTGCATAAGGGCACAAACATAGCGGATTACACGGTCGGCATCCTCTTGCTTGGGAAAAGGGATTAAGCAATCCAACCAAAGTTGCTTCGCGTGAGTGATAGTCGCGGCACGAGGTACCATGGCCTGAAGCTGAGCCTTGAAAATAGGATTCTTGAGAAATGCGAACAAATACCAATGGTGAACGCCCGGGGCTGGACGAAACCGTACGATTCCGCCGCTGAACATGTGATTTTCCCAATGGCGGTCATGCACCATTGCACACTCTCCCACTTTGGAATCCTTCGCCATTAAGATATCTCTATCTTGTAAAATTGGGTCTCGGAAGGCGCGCGGATTAATCGGCGTGATAGCGTCGCCTCCAGGGTAAAGCAAATAACTATGATGCTTAAGTGCCTTGGTCCGGATAAAATAATGTGTCGACTGACGCATATACCACGCGGAACCGGGCTCGAAGCCTTTATCAAAGGGCCGTTTCGGGTCGAGCAAGTCTCTGAGACGCTTGGTTTTGCTTGTGGGAACTATGCGACCCCTGTACATGCTGGGAGACCAGGAAAAGTTTTTGGCACGTATATCGGCGCTCGTAATCTCATTAGGGATGAACGAATAGTTGATAGCTCAATCCTCCTCCAAAAAGAGTTTGCAGAGCGTTTCTTCTTGACCGCATGCCCACTTGCGGAAATCCATCAATGTCTGCGTGAAGTCTTCCTCAAGGATAAATTCCCCTTCTTTGTCTGTCATGACCTGGAAGGTTGTCTCGTCAATGCGATACAGGGGGTTAAAGAACACATTTCTTTTACTGGTGCGCTTTTCATAACCGACGTTCTGAATATCGCGGACAAAAACGGAGTAACCCCGCTCATTCAGTTCCTTTATTTCTATTGATGTTGGCTTGTAGGCGACGATAAGGGTCGTATTGACACCTGTTTCGGCGAAGACGTCAGGTGGTAGGTCGAACAGAGCAACGACACGCATACGCTCCATCAGCCATTCCCGAACTTTCTGCCAGAGATTGATTGAAGCAATGGAGTTGGAAAGTACGATGCCAAGGCGACCGTGTTCCTTCAAACAATGGCAAGCGTTTTCCAGAAATACCACTCCTAAGTCTATATTATCACCGCCTGAAAGTTGCCAAGTCTCATACATCTCGATAACACGGCGGTCAAAGTCAGTCTTAGGGCGATACGCGCGGTCCTCACCGAATGGTGGATTGGTCAGGATGACATCAAATTTCATTAATCGCGTTTTGTTGGGCCATTCGTCCCATGTGCCTTCCCTATGGTAATCTGGAAGGAGCTCAACAAGTTGTGGAACGGTACCTGCCTTTATTTTGTAAAGAATTGAGCCTTTATCTGGGGGTACATAGAAGAGATGAGCCATTCCGTCTCCATTGAGCAGCATATTCAGCGAGGCAAGGGTCACCATTTCTCTTGACAGGTCCGCTCCATAGATATTTGCGTCATCGAGTTTCCAGGGTCCGGTTTTATCTTGAGCATTGATGTACGAGAGAGACAGAAAGTCTCCGATACCGCAACAAGGGTCAAAAATTGTTTCTCCGTTACGAGGGTTGACAATTTTGACAAGAAAAACAATGAGTGGTAAAGGAGTAAGAAATTGGGCTTTCTCTTGCTGCTGGAATTTGTTAGCAAAGTTGTAGAATACGAGCTGGTAAAGGTCATTCCCGGAAGAGCGAACGAAAGAAAAATCCTGAAAGTTTTCACAAACTGCTACTACTACCCGAACATGCGCGTCGTCCTTCCAATCAATCACCGGATTTTCTAGTATTGTTGGATATCGACTCTGTGCCTCCTTCCAAATATTCTTCATGCGAGCAATGAATTGTTGAATCCCTTTTCCACCGAGTTTGTTGAAGCTACGTTCTATATCAGTAATATAGAATTTTAAGGTTTTCTTTGGATTACGCTCATTTTGCTTTTCATCAAATATCTTAAGGGCAAGTGTCTGGATGAGAATTTCATAACCTCTTTGGTTGACCAGTCCTGCCTTATCAAGTACCCGCAACACATTCGATAACGCATCGCGCATTTGGACGGTGCCTATTGATGTGATAACCTCCAAGTCTTTGATGCAGCGCTTGGTACGGTCAATCAGAGACGGGCGACAAACGCGATTCTTTAGCTCTTGAAAAGAAGGAATAAAACGATAAGAGTCTGGTAGATGAAGAGAGAGGTCTCCTGATTGGCTTTGGTCGCCCTTCTGGTTTCTCTCTTCATGGTATCGTAAATACTTTCCTTCTCGCCTATGAAAGAGATAGAGACGCCCAGCGTCATAATAAATGCCCAAAACGTAGGCATCGCTCGGGTCTTTCTCGCGCATGGCGGGTTTGACCTGTCGCGTGAAGACTTGCTCGATTTCCTTATTTTCACGCTTAAATTCGATAACGCAGAGAAGGTGGTCATTAAGCCATTCCAGGTCTTTTGAACGACGATGCTGCCAATAATCATTGTATCGCTTAATCCATTCTGCGTCATCAAAAATAGCCCCGTCTACCTTTAGGGCCTTCGCCCCTTTACTGCCCTTTGGGAAACGTATTTCAACGCCGATGTAATCCTTGGCATAAAGGGCACTGTAAATAAGGGCATAGATGAACTGCCACTTGTAGTATTCTTCTAATGGCTTGTTGTCAACCCCACGAATGGGAATATTGTATTTTGGTTTACCGTGCACAGGGACAAGGGCTTTGGGCAATATATTGGCCCTACCGGGTCCATTATCAAAGTCTTGCGTCGCCTCCGTAAAACTACTCATTAGCTCCTCCCCTTTACCCTTATGAGACTCTATGCCGAAAGCTTGTCCATAGGGAAAGACCTGGCCACGGCATAAGTCGAACTCCCCAATCTAAAGAAGGTCTCTGGTTTGTGACCAAATTGTGACCGTTAAAGTATTAATTCCCCTAAAATTTCACAAATTCTCATAAGTAGGGAAATTCAGAAAGAGTATTAGAATTATTAATTCTTATTGAATTTTAAGG
>Ga0114921_10000310_pt1 | contig 20596 bp, 22 predicted proteins | sample BentaG_FD_87016 | JGI IMG/M metagenome (GOLD analysis project Ga0114921, IMG submission 87016) | Deep subsurface microbial communities from South Atlantic Ocean to uncover new lineages of life (NeLLi) - Benguela_00093 metaG | ecosystem: Environmental > Aquatic > Marine > Oceanic > Sediment ... | reverse complement strand
TTCACCTCGCATAATCATTGACCGTGATGACTTTGTCTTTCTCTAAATCAAGTAGTCGGTTCCTAGTCGTAGTCCATCCAAAGAACGGTTTCGATCCCGCGACCCGAAGGGTGCCAGTTCGAATCCAACCCCCGCTGCCAAGGTTATTTGAGGGAAGCGTTAATGCTTCCCTCTATTTTTAGGCGAGTCCCGTTCCGCGGCGTGGGGCTCCTGGGGTAAAGCCGGGCTCAAGGTTTTAATTACCCAAGCAACAGCTCTCACGAATTGAATAAAACACTATTATGTTATGTTGGCAAAGAACTACTCGCTGTCATTTACATCCTATTTAGTGGTAGCCTATCTACTATATAATTATGCTAGGTCAAGTAGTGCTCGTTTACTTGCTATGAATGAATTCATTCATAAATTCACAGAGAAGGTCTACAGTTCATCTTTCCTTGGTACTACTTGGTGCAACGGAGGTGGCTTTTACAAGCCTACTAGATAGCCCATTAACTTAACCCTCAAAACCGCACCATTTACGATGATTATTTACTAGTGTAGCACCTTGCTAAGGAATTGCTTGGTACGCTTGTGGCTGGAGGTAAAGAATTTTTCAGGTGTGGCTTCATCGATAATCTGCCCCTCATCCATTAGAATCATGCGGTTGGCGGCGGCACGCGCAAACCCCATCTCGTGTGAAACTACAACCATAGTCATCCCCTCCTTGGCTAAGGCTAACATCACATCCAATACCTCTTTGATCATCTCGGGGTCGAGCGCACTGGTTGGTTCATCGAATAGCATGATTTTGGGATTCATCGCTAAAGCCCGCGCAATAGCCACGCGCTGCTGCTGCCCGCCAGAAAGTTGGATGGGGTAAGCCGAGGCTTTCTCTGGAATTCCAACTTTTGCCAAAAGTTCAAGGGCAATTTTCTGTGAGTCATCTCTGGGGCGTTTACGCACAACGCGTTGCGCCAGCATCAGGTTTTCCATCACGGTGAGGTGCGCAAACAAATTAAACGACTGGAACACAATCCCAATCTCTCGGCGAACAGCATTGATATCCTGGGCACTGTCCAAAGGAATGCCATCCACCACAATTCTGCCCGCATCATATTCCTCAAGACGATTTATGCAGCGCAGTAAGGTAGACTTACCTGATCCGGAGGGGCCGATGATCACCACCACTTCACCCTTGTGCACATCCAGGCTTACCCCTCGCAGTGCATGAATTGTGCCGAAGTGTTTATGAATATTCTCAATATGGATAATTGGTTCCATTACGCTTACCTTTCAAAGCGAGCCCTTTTCTCTATCCAGGCTACTCCACGGGTTAAGAACAAAGTCATCACCAAATACAACAAGGCGACCATTGCCCACACCTCAATGGGGTTGAAGTGCACCGCCATAAATTCACGCCCTCGACGGGTCAAATCGGCTACTGCCACCACACTGACCAGGCATGAATCCTTGAGCAGAGCAATAAGCTCATTGCCCAGCGGCGGCAGAATCACACGGACGGCTTGAGGTAATATGACATGACGCATGGACTGGAGATGCGTCATTCCCAGGCTGCGGGCAGCTTCCGTCTGGCCTTTGGGAATACTCTGGATGCCAGCTCGGTAAATCTCGCTCATGTAAGCGCCATAGCAAACTGTTAGGCCAACAATGGCGGTAAAAATGGCGTTGGACTGATAGTCAGCCATAGCCGGGAAATTAAGCCATCGCCCAATCCCTTGGACCACTGTGGGGAAGGCAAAATACCACGCCAATAACTGTACCAGAAGAGGGATACCTCGGACTATTTCAACATAGAGCGTGGCCACGCCATGAATAAACCAGTTCCGTGAGAGCCGCCCCAAGCCCCCCAGCATACCCGCTATCAAAATAAATATAAACGCCGTAACCGTAATAAAAACGGTTACGAGGATACCATCACTCACAAAGAGTACGATATTCCGAAAGGGGTCAGCACTTACCGTAACCAAAATTACGATCAGGCCAATCACCAAAGCCACCAGACCCCACCAGGGGTCAATGCGCGTGAGCCGCTCAACACCAGGAATATCAACCAGTTTACTTCTGGTGGGTCTAGGTTTCGGCTGTTCTTCCACAGGCCCCCTCAAAATGGCTTTGCGAGACCCGCTCTCAGATGCGTCGCAAATATGAGTTCAATTATTTACTGGCTTGAAAGCCACTTCTCGACAAATTGTCCAATCAGTCCTTCGTCTTTAACTGCTTTCAAGCCGGCGTTGATCTTTTCTACCAACTCTGTGTTGGTCTTGCAGACTGCTATCCCGTAATTTTCGTCAGTAAAGACCTCGCCGACTGTCTTGAGTTTATCCGGGTTCGCACCCACATAGCCCAGGGCTAAGGGGTTATCGGCGACAACGGCATCAATTTGCCTGTTTATCAAATCCTGCATGGCCAGACCAATATCATCGTAGGTCTTGAGCGTTGCCCCCCCGATCTTTTCCACCTCAAAGGAGCCAGTTGTGCCGATTTGAGCCCCGACCACCTTACCAGATAGGTCATGCTTGCTGGCAATTTCGGTGTTGCCGATATGCACGGTAACAATTTGCCCCGCGAAGAAATAGGGGTCTGAGAAAAGAAACTTTTCCTTGCGCTCCTCCGTGATGGTCATGGCTGAGATAGCTGCATCATACTGACATTGCGCCATCCCGGCTAGAAGCGCGTCCCAGCCTACGTTGACAAACTCAATTTCGAGGCCGGCTCTTTCGGCAATGGCGTTCATCAGGTCAATGTCAAACCCTTCAATCTCCTTAGTTTGTTCATTGACCGACTCGAAGGGTGGCCAGGTAGCATCAGTGGCGATGCGAACCTTCGCCGGCTTTGGGGCACAGCCAGCTAGCACCAAGCTGCACAGCACTACCCCAATCAGGACAAACCAGAAAAGACGTTTCATATTTTCCTCCTCCTTACTTTACTTTGGGGCAAGTCTACCACAGTTGGGGTGCTCTGTCTATACTTTCACCCTGTAAATTTGCGCTTACCAACCTATCCACACAAGCTATAAGTTGCATTTGTAGTCGTTTTCGATGCCAACACTGTGATTTTATTTGGTAAGTATTAGGCGCGCGGGCGAGGCGGGATCCCCGCCTTTTGGGTATCCCTTCGGACTCGATCGGGGTCGTTATCGCGGGCGTGTAACGTTTTTGTAACGTTTCCCCCATTTTCCCCCTATTCGAGTTCCCGCTTTTTCGGGAACTGGCGCTTATTACGTATTCGACCAGCAGCCCGTCGAGCAGTCCCTCCTTCTCGGCACGCATCCTGCTGTCGCCCAAGAGCCACATTAAAGTCCTATTCGATTGACTCCGGGAGCATATAACAAGGCTTACCCGTGAATAAATCCCTATTTACTCCTAAAACAATTCAAATACGGCCCGCAAAAAAGTGGGCCGGAGCGGGCGAGAGGGGGGACACTGGGGGGTAATCCCGCGCCGGATTGGACCGCGAATAGGAGGATGTGGCTTTTAACTATCGGGTTATGGACTTGACGGATCTACTTTTCCGCGGAATTTGCCTTGGCGACAGGAAGAGGAGGGGATTAACATCTTCCTACTCAGGCATGCCCGGATTCCCAACGTGGCGCCCCGCCCAATAAGGAAAGACGCGGAGGGCGACTCCTGAGGCGTTATAGCACTCAAGAGGGTTTTAACGAGCCCCGTTCCGCGGCGTGGGGCTTGTGGGATATACCCAGACTTGAGGTGTCATGTATACACTCAGTCGAGACATGCATTTCATGCTCGCCGTAGTAGCCACACGCACAGACATGTAGAATGTAGTTATGACTATTGGAAAACGGTTGACGTTATCTATTCAGGCTGAGCAAGCCTCACCTTAACTGCCTGCGGACGACCATCACGTCCCCGACCCGTCTCAAACTCCACTTCCTGCCCTTCGCTAAGGCTAGCAAATTCCACTCCTTCAATATCGTTGCGATGGAAGAAGAGGTCTTCTTCCTGCTCTGTCTTGATAAACCCGTAACCGCGGTCCATGAGCCGTCTGATTGTACCCTTTGGCATAGGACACCTCCCTTCAAATCCACTAGCTGGGATTCTACATTATTATACCACATAGTTATTGACCCAGTTTCTCGACATGGCGCCCCGCCGAACAGGGAAATGGGACCGAGGTGGGGAGGGTGGCTCCCCGAGCTGGACTCGAACCAACAACCTAGCGGTTAACAGCCGCCCGCTCTACCATTGAGCTATCGGGGAATGCTGCTGCAACTTGCTTGAAGATTATCTCACGGAGTAAACGCCATTCATCATTATCGCTTTTGTCAAATAGAAAGTCAACCTCACTCGTCACCTTGGATAGTGATAGCCCTAGCCTCAAGGTTCAACTTCAATCACTGTCTTTATGTGTCCTGGGTCGCTAAGGGCGAAGGCCTGCTGATAGTCTTAACCTTGACATCTTATACACGCCATGCCTAAAATTGCCATTAGTAGTCATGGCAGGACATAAGGTATACGCCCTCAGCCTCACTATCTACTCTGGTATACCTGTGTGGCTGGGCAACCCATCGGTGGCAATGGGCACAGTCAAGTCAATAGCCCGGGGAGCTTCAGCAACGTCTTATTACTCCACACAGGTACTCATACCACTACCCATATGGATGCCCCCTGCCATTTCATACCCGGCGCGCCGGCAAGAGTATTCTTGAGGAGATATAATGACCAGACCCACGCGGGTAGTGCCCGCTATTCTTACTGACGACCCTAAAGCGCTGAAGACCATGGTACACCAGGCGGAGAACTTCGCTTACTACGCGCAGTTTGATATTATGGACGGCCATTTCGTACCTGCACGGAGCATAACCTATGAGCACCTGGCCGCTCTCCACATGAAGCTTACCTGGGAGGCTCACCTAATGGTAGAGCGCCCGGAGGACTACCTAGAAGGTTTCCGACAGGCAGGGGCACAGAAGGTGGTCTTCCATTATGAGGCGACTTCTTCACCACCAGAGGTTATCTCTCGAGCTAGGGAACTTGGTCTAAAGGTGGGGTTGGCCCTGAATCCAGAAACCCCTGTCTCCATAATTCGGCCTCTAACCAGCAAGGTGGACAGTGTTCTCCTCCTGACGGTTCACCCTGGTTTCTACGGTAGCCAGTTTATACCTGAAGTCCTGGAAAAGGTTCCAGAACTTCGCAGCACCCAGTCTGAGATAGAGATAGGGGTAGATGGCGGCATAAAGGAAAGCAACATCGCTCAGATTGCGCAGGCTGGGGTTGATGTCATCTATGTGGGCAGTGCCATATTCTTGCAGCCACAGCCTAGTGAGAGTTTTGGTCGTCTCTTGGCATTGGCTCAAGAAGGCTCACGACACCGGGGTGGGTAGACCTGTAGCTATCGGTTAGCCCTCCTTACTGGATGGCCCCGCCTAAAAGGGGCCGTACCATATTGTTACCCATCCGTCCCAAGCCAATCATTCTTAGTTCTATAGTACCCCCGTTGGTACTGTTATGCCAATTTGCTAACTAGCTCCGAGATGGCTGCCCCGTCACCTCGGCTGAAGTGAATCCTTATGACCTGCCGCCCTGACGACTGTAGCGCTTGAAGGTCTCCCAGGGCCTGAGAATCAGCTACCACACCGAAAGTATAAGGTTTACCAGGGATTGGTATATCCTTCTCGTGGCTTGCTGTGAGCTGTAGGAATAACCCTGTGTTTGGCCCACCCTTGTGCAACTGCCCGGTGGAGTGCAGGAAACGTGGCCCATAACCAAGCGTGGTAGCAATGTGGTACCGCTCCACCACCTTTCGGCGAAAGTCCACCAGTACCCTGTCCACTTCTGGCGTCTGGCGAATGTATGCCATTATTGCGAGGTACTTACCCTTCTCAGCTTGGGCAAGCAGCTCAGCAAGAGAGCCAGTAGTCTCAGACTGTGGAAGGCGACCTGACGCGGTATATTCTTTCAACATATGCTCCGTTGTGTCCTTGGCCTTCTGCACATCGGGTTGATTAAAGGGATGGATACCCAGAATTGCCCCAGCCACCGCAGTGGCAAACTCCCAGCGGAAGAATTCACCTCCCAGGTCGTATCTGTCGCTCATCTCGAGAACCATCACTGGCTGCCCGGAGGACCTGATGCCCTCCACCCCCGCGTCTACGGCAGAGTTATCATCACCCTCAAGGCGTAAATGAACAAACAGTCGGTCATCGCCATAGTGGGCTGGTTTTATCCGGGGTTCGCTGATGACTGGTATGATACCCTTGCCCTCCTTACCCGTACTCTCAGCGATGAGTTGCTCGACCCAAAGTCCAAAACCGTTGATGGCTGGTGATGTGAGCAGGGTAAGCTTGTCCCGTCCCTGCCTAGCTAAAGTACCGATACACGCCCCCAGCCAGACACCGGGATTCTCGCGGTTAGGTACACAGGAGGCACACCCCTCCCGCATACCGTCTGCCCGCTCAAGTAACATGGTAATGTTGACACCTATCAATGCCGCCGGGACCAGGCCAAAGTAAGATAGGACAGAGTACCGGCCGCCGATGTCGGGCGGGTTCAGGAATATGCGTCGAAAGCCATTCTCCTCAGCCACGCTGGCCAGCGGTGTTCCGGGGTCGGTAATGGCAACAAAGTTCTGTCCGGTTTTCCCCTTTCCCACGTCCAGCTCCACCAGACTTCGAAAATACTGAAAAAGAGCCAGAGGCTCAGTAGTGCTGCCTGACTTCGAGGAGACCAGGAACAAAGTATGTGCCGGGCTGATGACATCGGTCACTGACTGCACCGAGGCTGGCACTGTAGAATCCAGGACTATCAATTCGGGATACCCTTTAGCACTGCCAAAGGCCTGACGCAGCACCTCAGCACCCAGGCTGCTGCCACCCATCCCGAGCAGAACCACATGGGAGAAACCGGCGTCCCGCACCTCCTGAGCGAAAGACTGCAGGGCAGATACTTGCTCATACATCAAGTCAGTGACCGTGAGCCAGCCCAGGCGATTAGTAATCTCGTTGGGGTCTGGTTTCCAGGCGGTGTGGTCTTTTCGCCAGATACGCCCCACTACATCGCGCTGACCAAGGTCGGCCAGGGTTGCTTCCACATCGGGAAGATATGCTCCAAGGCTAACACCCGGATGAATGTGCTTCGGTGCCCGCAGCCTCGCCTTCTTTCCCTCAGTGGTTGGTTGGTCAGGTATCTTATTCCGCTCCATATTTTATCTTCCCTATCCAATATTTTACAGTGCGACTTTTCGTGGAAAGTAGCTTCTGCAGGGCGGGGAGGGGCTTTTCTTTGCCAAAGCACAGTTCAGAATGCTTCCAGAGTGGCTGCCGAGCCTGGATTCGAACCAGGGCTAAGGGATCCAAAGTCCCCCGTGCTACCACTACACAACTCGGCACCATATACAATGCCGAAGGTCGGGCTCGAACCGACACGGAGGTTGCCCTCCAACAGTTTTTGAGACTGCCGCGTCTGCCTATTCCGCCACTCCGGCTTATACCTCAAATGAGCCAGAAGACGGAATTCGAGCCCGCGACCACCACCTCGGCACGGAGATACTCCACTACTGCGCCACTTCCGCCTTCAGCTTGGTGCCGAGGCCCAGAATCGAACTGGGGACACGCGGATTTTCAGTCCGCTGCTCTACCGACTGAGCTACCTCGGCACAGAAAATATTGTAGCTGTTAGCAATATGGGTGTCAAGCAATCCGTCCCCTCAGTTTTTTGGATAGGCTGTATCGCCTTGAACCCCTATATGTAATCGGCAGAGATATTTTGTCAAGACAGATACGCAGGGCTTGACGCAAGAATGAATTTGATGTAGACTAATATCGCATTACAATATCGGTAAGCGTTATCATGCTGGATAGAGAGTTCTTCTTGGGATTCATAAAGATTCACATCCTCTACCACGCTTCAAAGGAGCCAATCTTCGGCGTTGAGTTAGCTCAAGAGCTAGCTAGACATGGGTATAGCATCAGTCCAGGTACTCTGTATCCAACACTGCATCGCTTAGAAAAAGAAGGCTATCTGGAAAGCAATTCAAAGGTGGTTAATGGCAGGGTGAGAAAATATTATCAGGCTACTGACAAAGGGAAGCTGGTGCTGGAGAACTCTAAGAAGAAAATCTGGGAACTGGTTACCGAGGTAATCGAGGAGAAGTAGTTGGCAGAGCCATTGACCGCCGATACGAGTCGTAAGAAAATCTGGGGGCTTAACCCTAATATCTTCTTCCTCGGTATGGTCAGTCTGCTGACTGATGTCAGCAGCGAGATGATTTTCACTCTTGTCCCCCTCTTTTTGCGCAATGTGCTGGGGGCAACAACTACTATTGTAGGTCTTATCGGGGGATTGTCTGAAGGCATTGATGCTATCCTCAGGATATTCAGCGGCTGGTTCAGCGATAAAATAGGCAAGCGCAAGTCTCTGGCGCTACTTGGCTATAGCATTTCTACTGTAGCCAAGCCTTTTATGTATCTGGCTGCTAACTGGGGCGCAGTGCTAGCCATTAGATTTAGTGACCGGGTGGGAAAGGGCATTCGCACTTCACCGCGCGATGCACTGGTGGCTGATTCCGTCTTGGCTACAGAAAGGGGTAAGGGCTTCGGGCTGCATAGGGCTATGGATACCTTTGGTGCCGTCTTGGGACTGGCTATAGCCACTATTATCGTATATCTGGTTCAGGGCGGAGGACTGCAACTTAGCCTAAAAACCTACCAGTGGCTGGTGCTGGTTGGTGTCATTCCGGCTGTGTTAGCCGTATTAGTGCTACTTATCTTTGTGCGAGAAACAAGGAGAAAGCCTTCGCCAGATTATGAAGGCAGGGTAACCCCAACTGGTCATAGAGGATTATTCAAAGGCTTTGATACCCGGTTCAAGGTATTCCTGGCTATTATGGCGGTGTTTACTCTGGGCAATTCCAGCGACTTCTTTGTCATACTAAGGGCACAGAATCTGGGCTCGTCGGTTATCTACATTGTATTGATGCTTGTCCTGTTTAACATCACCTATACCATAACTTCTTTACCGGCAGGTATGCTGTCAGATAGGCTGGGGAGGCGGCGAGTTATTATCGTAGGCTGGTTTATTTACGCTCTGGTTTACCTGGGGTTTGCGGTAGCATCAAGTCTATGGGAGGTGTGGCTGCTCTTTGCCTGTTACGGAGTTTACTATGGAATAGTAGAAGGGGTCGCCCGGGCTTTTGTTGCTGATTTGGTGATTGAGGAGAAGAGAGGCACCGCCTACGGGCTGTATCATGGTGTTGTCGGTCTCACCTTGTTGCCCGCAAGCCTGATTGCTGGTTGGCTGTGGCAGGCACTAAATCCCGCCGCTCCCTTCTTCTTTGGCGCTGCTCTTGCCTTCCTAGCTATGCTGGGGATGATAATGCTGATTAGGGAGTAGGAGGTTCTTATTCTAGCACCACATTGTCTATCAGTCTAGTCTTACCGATTCTCACTGCCAGTGAGACTAGAGCCGGAGGATTGACTGTGTCCAATTCGTCTAAGGTTTCGGCGTCAGCTATGCTGACATAGTCAATATCTGCCAGTGGCTCTTTTTGAATAAGGTCCATCACCTGTTGACGAATGGCCTGAGCATCTTTTTCACCCTGTAACCATAGTTGCTGAGCCAAAGTTAGTGCCCGGTAAAGGACTAGCGCTGCCTGGCGCTCCTCAGGATTGAGGTAGACATTACGGCTGCTCATCGCCAGACCGTCAGGCTCACGCACCGTAGGAACAATAATTATTTCCAGGTTCATATTCAGGTCAGCCACCATCTTTTTGATAACTACTGCCTGCTGAGCATCTTTCTGCCCGAAGTAGGCTCTGGTTGGCTGAACAATGTTAAATAGCTTGGCGACAACAGTAGCAACACCCCGGAAATAACCGGGGCGGGAAGCTCCCTCCAATCGCTCGGTTACTTTACCAACCTCTACCCAGCTACTGAATTGTGGCGGGTATATCTCGGCTACCTGGGGCATAAAGACAATATCAACTCTTTCCTTTTCTAGTATAGCCAGGTCACGCTGAGGGTCGCGGGGATACTTATCAAGGTCTTCCTGCTGACCAAACTGGGTTGGATTGACAAATATGCTGACTACAACCGTGGGGTTTTCGGCTCTAGCTCGTCTGACCAGAGCCAGATGACCCTCGTGAAAGTAGCCCATAGTGGGAACAAAACCAACTGGCTCGGCAAGCTGGCGCCTCAGTCTTTTCATATCATCTATTTTTTCAATGACTTTCATAGTGGTAGGGAAACTGCCTATTTAGTCAGCTCAGCTAGCATGTTTTCATCCATAGAAAAGCTTTGCTTGTCGGTGGGGAACTCCCCCTAATCGCATTCAGGTTGTTTTAGTATAGCTTGTAGCTCTTGTGCCTGCTGTTGATTGATTTTTCCCTTGGCTAAAGCAATAGGGATGGTCTGGAGACCAAGTTCTCGATATGTAGGGAGCACAGCGGGAGCTATTTTTTGTAAAGCCTTGAGGTGCTTTTTAATTGTTCCGGTATCACCACGGGCAATTGGTCCGGTGAGGCATTGAGGTATACCTATAGCGTCAATATTATTGATTGTCCCTCGTAAAAGCGGGAGTAGTACCTGGGTAGCTTGATGTGATGGGATGGAGAAGGTTTGCCACAGGTCGGTAGCTAACTTGACCAGGGTTACCAGATAATTACAGGCGATGACTGCTGCCGCATGATAGATTACCTTGTCACTCGCCTTGAGCTCCACCCAGTTACCATCAAGGGCATTAGCCATATCCTTAAGTATACTTAGTAGCGGCTCCTCAGCCTCGATGACGAAGGTTGAGCCCGGCATATTCTCCATCGCCTGGCTTACACTAGCAAAGGTCTGAAGAGGATGAAAGACGCCAACCTGGGCACCTAATCTCTTGGCTGGTTCTAGAATATCGGTTGAATCGGCACCGCTACAGTGGACTACCCTCTGCCCGGCGTGCCACTGTATTTGAGATACTACCGGAGCAATAGCATCATCGGGGGTAGTAATGAAGATAAGCTCAGCGGTATCAGCCACCTCTTGATTGTTATTGAAGGCGCGGCAACCACTAATTGCTTGTGCCAGATTTCTGGCTGAGGCTTGGCTTCGGCTGGAAACAGCGGCTACACGGTAGCCCTTACTGCTCAGCCTAACCGATAGGGCGGTGCCTACAGTTCCAGCCCCAATGAACCCTAATTTGAGCATCTTAATTCTTCACCTGGCCAAATTCATATAAAAAATGCCCTCTCCGACACAGCCAGAGAAGGCATTAAAAAGCTTTAACTTTTGCCGTCTCGGTCGTATCCGATCCAAGCGACTAATTTAGTAATAACTATTTACAAGCTCACCGCCCTACAGGTCGATGGCTAATAACTTAATCACTTTAATCATATAGGGCTAATACTAATTTTGTCAATAGTTTTTGTTGTCCCCCATTCTGCAAATTGCAGGCATTCTTGGAGTGGTCTACCATAAATTGACAACCGTCTTGGTATCTCAGTAAACTAAGCTCACCAAAGTAGCCAGCAAATTTTCCACCAATGAGAAAAATGTCTATGACACAGATTGAGGCTATTAGTCACCAGCTAGCTGAAATAATTAAGAGCTATAGTGCCGATTATATTGAGGCTCGCCTTGAGGAGAGTCAGACCAGCCACATTACCTACCGGGGGAGAGAGCTGGAGTCTATTGGCAGGTCGACTGCTATCGGGGGGAATGTACGAGCCCTAGTAAAAGGTGGCTGGGGTTTCGTCAGCTTTAATGACTTTAATGACCTGCCAGGCAGGGTTGAGCTGGCAGTAAAGCAAGCCCAATTTGCCAGCAATGGGAAAGGTAAACTGGCCCCAGTAGAACCAGTGGTTGATATTGTGCCCGGTGGCATAAATAAAAGTCCGGTAACTACACCCTTAGCTGAAAAGAAGCAATTACTGGATGAATATAATGATATTATCTGGCGCACCCCAAAGCTCCAGACCTCAATTATTGGCTATGGTGATAGTCATAAAAAGGTCGTCTTTCTAAATTCATCGGGTAGCTATATTGAGCAGGAAAGGGCAGATATTATCCTTCGCCTGACCGCCGTAGCCACCGAAGGTAGCGAGGTGCAGCAAGTAGGATTAAGCCTGGGCAGTAGCGGTGATTTTAGCCCAATGCAGGGCCTCCACCACCGAGTGAAGCAAATGTCGCGGCATGCTGTGGAGCTATTATCAGCCCCAACGGTAAAAGGGGGGGAATATACTGTAGTATTGGACCCGGTTCTAGCCGGCGTCTTTGTCCATGAAGCCTTCGGCCACCTATCAGAATCAGACTTTGTTTATGAAAATGACCGCCTGCGCCAGATTATGACCTTAGGCAAAAGATTCGGTAGCCCCGAGCTTAATATTGTTGATACCGCAGCCATGCCTGGACTGCGCGGTAGCTATAAGTATGATGATGAAGGAGTGCCAGCGACCAAAACCTACCTTATCCGAGAGGGCAAATTAGTGGGCAGGCTTCATTCCAGGGAAACTGCCGCCAAGATGAAAGAAAAGCCTACCGGTAATGCCAGAGCCATTGACTACCGCTTCCCACCTGTTGTCCGCATGACCAACACCTATATTGAGCCGGGGTCAGTCTCCTTTGACAATATGATAAGTGACATTAAGGAAGGGATATATGTCAAGAACTGGTATGGTGGCACAACCAGTATGGAGATGTTCACCTTCTCTGCCGGTGAAGCCTATATGATTCGTAACGGCAAGCTCGCCGAAATGCTACGTCCGGTAGTGCTTACTGGCAACGTATTCACTACCTTAATGAACATAGATGCTATCGGTAATGACCTGGAGATGAACCAGGGTGGTGGCTGTGGCAAGGGGGCGCAGGTGCCCCTGCCCGTTGCCAATGGTAGCCCCCATATCAGAATTCGCCATTGCTTAGTCGGAGGCAGGTGAATGGAAAATATCCTGGCTCAAGCCAAAAAGGTAGCTGAAGGGGCAGAGGTCTTTACGGTTTCCTTGGAGGAAACCCCAGTCCAATTTGAAGCTAATCGCCTAAAGCATATCCAAAGCAAGCAGGGTACAAGTGTAGCTCTGCGTATTGTCAAGCAGGGCAAAATTGGCTACGCAACTGCTACCGAGTTAGGCAGCCAGAACCTGGTCAATATGGCGGTAGAAACAGCCCAGTTCGGCATGCCAGCTAAGTTCGAGTTTCCTTCCCCAGCTTCCTATCCCCGGGTTGAGGTTTTCGACCCTGATATAGAGTCGGTATCCATAGAGGAAATGATTAGGCTTGGTGAAGAACTCGTAACCACGGTTAGAGCTCATACCCCAGACCTTGTGTGTGAAGCAGCAGTTGCCAAGAGCATAATATCAGTCCGCATCATAAATTCTCGCGGTGGACAGGCAGGCTACAGGATAAGCACCTTTAGTCTGGGTATTGAGGGGAGCCTGATTCGCGATACTGATATGCTCTTTGTCGGTGAGAGTCAGAGCTCCTGCCACCCTTTATCGGATTCCAAGGCAGTAGCCGAGGTAGTGCTCCAGCAGCTTGAGCTAGCTAAAACCCGAGCCTCAGTCCCGAGCCAGCCACTACCGGTAATATTTACCCCTAATGGAGTGGCTAGCGCCTTAATCCCGCCCCTGATGGCAGCTTTCAATGGCAAGATAGTTCTGCAGGGAGCTTCACCTATAGGAAGTAAACTAGGTCAGCCAGTTTTTGATAAAAAGCTGTGGTTGCGGGATGACCCTACCTTAGCCTACCGCCCCGAAAGCCGCCCCTGTGACGATGAAGGTGTACCCAGTCAACGCACCCCCCTCATCGAACAGGGGACGGTAGCCAATTTTCTTTACGACTTGCAAACTGCTGCGCTAGCCCATACCCAAAGCACCGGTAATGGCAGTAGAAATCGTGGTGGATTACCCTCCCCCTCACCCAGTGCCTTTATTATTGCCCCGGATAGCACCACCTTTGATGAGATGGTAAGCGACATAAAGGAAGGACTAATTATTGAACGGCTCATGGGAGCGGAACAGGGCAATATTTTAGGTGGTGATTTCAGCGGCAATGTTCTTTTAGGCTATAAAGTGGAAAGTGGTAAAATAGTAGGTAGGGTTAAAGATACCATGGTCTCAGGAAATGTCTACCAGCTTCTGAAACGGATTATAGCTATTGGCAGTGATGCCAAGTGGGTAGGCAGCTTTCTTCAGGCGCCACATCTTTACTGCCCCAGCCTGTCAGTGGCTACTAAATAGTAGACGTCTTATCAAGGGGAGTCTTAGAGGAGAATCACCCCCTCTTAAGAAATTATCTTCCCCCTAAAAATCTAAAGTGAGTGAGGTTGACAAACAACCTCATCAAAGGATAGCTTTAAGCAAGTGGCAAAAAGAGGTATAGCCAAATGAAAGATTTAGTTAAGCTTTATGCCCGACCAAAACTTAATTCGCCGAGTATGTTGGCTGCCTGGCCCGGCATCGGTAATGTAGCAATCATAGCCGCTACATATTTAAAAAGGAAGCTAGACTTCAAGGAGCTGGGGGAAGTTGAGGCTTCTCGTTTCTTTGACCCCGTCGGGGTAGTGGTGAGGGACAATGTGGTCGAGGCACCACAGTTTCCCCTAAGCCAGTTCTACTACTGGAAAAACAAGGGTGAGGGAAGCGATATAATATTATTCATCGGTGAGGATCAACCAGCTTCCAAGGGATATGAGCTGGCTAACTGTGTCCTTGACATAGGAGAAAGGTTTCAGATTAAGAGAGTCTATACCTGCGCCGCAGCTCTGACTCGTATCCACCACACCGAACAGCCTAAGGTCTGGGGGGTAGCCACCAGCCAGCCGGTGGCTGAGGACTTGAAAAGGTATGACTTAGTGCAAGGGGGTAAGCTTCACATCTCAGGGTTAAACGGGTTACTGCTGGGGGTAACTAAGGAGAGGGGTATTGAGGGTGTTTGCCTACTAGGCGAGGTGCCGATGTATGCCACTCGCATCCAGAACCCAATGGCTGCCCTGGCGGTGCTTACCGTTCTGGCTAAAATGCTAGATATCGAAATTGATATGGCTGAACTAGCTATGCTGGCTGAGGAGACAAGGAAGAAAATAAAACAGGTAGCAGCTGAGGCTATGGGGGAGTATATAGACTACTTTACCAGACCTATCTGGGAATACGGAGAGGAAGAAGAAGAGGAATAGAACTAAGGAGCCCACTATGCCATTGTCCATTGAGGAGACCATTGCCGGGCTGGGTAACTGTGGCAAGCCGTTACTCAATTCAAGGCTAACTCAACTATCAAACCTAAACTCAGAAGCGCTGGAGTTTCTTAGGCAGGCATGGGCAGTAATTGAGCCAAAACGGCGACGGCAAATTATATATCGGCTAGTTGAGCTGGCTGAGGATAACTTTGAGCTCAACTTTGATAGCATCTTCATCAGTTGCCTGAAAGACCAAGATGCTGAGGTGCGGAGTAAAGCTATTGGAGGTCTGTGGGAAAGTGAGGAGGCATCTCTAATTGCTCCCTTAATTAATCTACTAGAGCAAGACGGCTCGGAGAAAGTCCAAGTGGCGGCAGCTACCGCACTGGGCAAGTTCGCTATGTTAGCTGAGCTCAGAAAGCTACGCTCCTGCCACATATCGAGGATATGCCAGGCTTTGCTTACCGTAATTGATGATAGAAGTAAGCCTATAGAAGTCAGACGTCGTGCCCTGGAGGCGGCTGCCCCATTAAGCCAACCCCAGGTGAAGAAAGCCATCATAGCAGCCTATCAAAGTCGTAACCCTAAATTTAGAGCCAGTGCTATTTATGCTATGGGTAGGAACTGCGACCACTCCTGGCTACCTATGCTGCTAAAGGAGCTAGGTAATGCTGATGCCGAGATACGTTATGAAGCTGCTGGGGCATGCGGCGAGTTAGGCGAAGAAGAAGCAGTACCTTATCTCACGGAGCTTATCAATGACCCCGATACCGATGTCCAACTGGTTGTTACCCAGGCGCTGGGTAAGATAGGTGGCAGTGAAGCTAAAGAATGCTTAAAGCAGTGCCTGAATAATCCTAGCGAGGTAATCCCCCAGGCAGCGGAGCAAACTCTATATGAGCGAGAAGCAGAGGAAGACCCGTTCTCTTTCCGAGGTTGACTCTCCTGAGGATAGCATGATTATTGGCAGCAAGGTTATACTTCGTGACAAAAGACTAGATGATGCCCTAAATGACTATACCTGGCGAACCGACCCTGAACTAGCTCGACTTGATGCTGCCCCAATGCCAACTACTACCTTCCCAAAATATCTGTCAGACTACGCCAGTGAACTGCGCTGCTCTTCTTCAACTAGACACCGGTTCGCTATAGATACCCTGGATGGCAAGCACATTGGCAACTGTGGGTATTATGATATTGATGAGACTAAAGGTGAAGCCGAACTAGGTATCATGATAGGCAACCGTGATTACTGGGACAAGGGCTATGGCACTGATGCCGTAACCACCCTGGTTAGTCATATTTTCCGCCAGACAAACCTGAAGCGAATCTACCTGAAGACCCTGGACTCAAACAGCCGGGCGCAGAAGTGCTTCAAAAAGTGCGGCTTCACCCCTTATAGACACTTGGTCAGAGATAGATATAACTTTGTTCTTATGGAATTGCACCGTGACCAGTGGAGGAAAAACAGCAAACAGAAGCTGAACCAAGTAAGAGCTTAGCTTCTTTACTACAATCACGTGAATGAGCACAGCGAGTTTCAATTCTTCGATTTTGATAATATAGGTATGAATTTTTATTGCTAGCTAATAATTTCATTTAAGGAGGTCTTGGATAATGGGAACAGTCAGTGTTACCGAAACAGAAAGAGTAGCTTTTGACCGCTCCTTTGGGGCTTTGGTTCGCACCGAGACGCAAAGTGGAATACCGGTTAAAGTAGTATATACTCCTGAAGATATAAACCATCTGAAATATGAGCGAGATTTAGCTAATCCCGGTGAGTATCCTTATACCCGAGGTATATACCCGGAAATGTATCGGAATAAGCTGTGGATAAAGTCTTTTTTAGTCGGCTACACCACACCTGAAGAGACGAATAAAGCTTTTAAGCAGTATATTGCCGCTGGTCAGAACGGGCTTCGCTTCCCAGCTGATTTACCCGTACAGACTGGGATAGACCCAGACCATCCCTTGTCCTGGAATAGTATGCTATGTGGTGGCTGCTCAACTTATGCATTAGAAGTCTACGAGAAGATGCTTGATGGCCTCCCCCTGGAAAATATTGATTATGAATTATCCTATTCTTCAATTTCTCACTCGCTATTTGGTTATAGCTCACTTGTAGCTCTTATGGAAAAACGGGGATTAAACACAGCTAACCTTCGCGGTAATAGTATAAATGACCCTATCCGAGCCAAGCTGGTTTATGAATCCCCCGACTTTCCTACCGAGATTAACCGAAGGGTTTGTGAGGACTTACTAGAGTTTGGTGTTAAGAACACACCCAAGTGGTATGCGTTTGCTCCTAATTCGGTTGACCCGCAGCAGATGGGAATGAATGCCATTCAGGAGGTAGCTGAGTGCTTAGGTGTTGCCATAGCAGTCTATGAAGATATGATTAAACAGCGAGGGTTCAAGCTTGATGACTTTGGAGCGACAGTGTTTGCCCTGGATGCTGAGTCAGATTTCTTTGAGACTATAGCCAAATTTCGAGCAGTAAGAAAAATGTGGGCTAAAATAGCTAAGGAGAGGCTGGGAGCCACTACACCCCGGGCTATGAGTTTGCGTATCGGTATCAGAACATCAGGGCTCTCTTTGCAAACGCAAAAACCGTTGAATAACGCCGCCAGGGTTACCTTACAGATACTGAGTTGCGTATTAGGCGGGGTAAATTCTATCGATGCCTCAAGTATTGATGAAGCCGTTGGCTTACCTTCCTATGAAGCACGGATGTTTAATCTCGATACTCAGCATATTATTACTCATGAGGCAAATGTTCCCCTAGTTGCTGACCCGCTGGGGGGCTCTTATTACCTCGAGTGGCTGACAAGTAAAATAGAAGAAGGAGCGTATAAATTACTTGAGGAAATAGATAGCCGAGATGGCATGTGGGAGTGCCTTGAATCAGGGTGGTTAAAACAGCAGGCGGAGGCGAGTAGGCTTAAGGTACAGCAAGAGCAAAGCACGGGGAAAAGGCTTATAGTAGGCGTGAATGCTTTTCAAGGAGAAGAAGGACCAATAAATAAAGCTGTTAAGGGCACCGCCTACAAGGTGCCTTCTAAACAGGCGAGACTTCGTGTAATACGTGCTGTTAAGGAACTGAGAAAGAGGCGTAACCAGCCAAGAATAAGGGATACCTTAAAAGAGCTCTATCAGGTGGCTAGGGAAGGTAGGAATGTTGTGCGTCCAGTTATTGAAGCTGCCAAGGCAGGAGCAACTATAGGTGAAGTGGTCGGGGTAATACGAATGGCCTACAATTATGACTATGACCCATTAGGTGAAATAAGTGAACCAGCTTTCATAAGTGAATTGATTGGGGGGTAATCAGTAATGGCTAATAGTAAGAAGCAAATACGTGTTGTCATAGGTAAGGTGGGATGTGACATCCATGAGAGAGGTGCTTTCGCCTTAATGCAAGCCTTTAGGGATGCGGGTATGGAGGTAGTTTATACCGGCAGATATCAAAAACCTGAGGCAGTGGTCAAGAGAGCAATAGATGAGAGGGCAGATGTCCTAGCTTTAAGTGATAGTACCGGTAGCATGCGATATATCGCTACTGATGTAATGGCAGCACTTAAGAAATATAAGGCAGATAATATTTGTGTGGTCGCTGGCGGATTAATACCCCCTAAGGACATACCTGTTTTAGAGAAAATGGGCGTGACGGGTAACTATGGTCCAGGTACCTCTTTAGATGTGATTGTTAATCACGTTATTGGCAGGGTCGAAAAGGCAGCCCAAAATCCTTCTAATAAAGACCATGCTAAATAAGTTTCCTATTTAGCTGGCTGGTCTACCCCTCGATGGAATAGTGACCAGAGCCGTACCCGGCACTGTCTTCTCTCCCCTCGGATTCTCTACCCAGATGTCACACTCCACATAGCACTCGTCATCTTCAACATACTTCTTAGTTACCTCCCCCTTACAGATAAGAGCCTCACCGGGAAAGTTCATCCCCCTATAACTACAAGTCAGTTTCCTGAGGCTACCCTGCTCCCCCATCCAGTCGGTCATCAATTGACCCAAGAAGCTGCATATCAATTGACCGTGGACGACGACACCGGGCAGACCTCGGCTTTGAGCATAATCCTTATCATAATGAATTTCATAATAATCACCGGATGCCCCTGCCCACATCACCAGCTGGCGAGTGGTTGGCTGTTTGACTAGGGGGGTAATTTCGCTACCAACCTCTACATCTTCATAATAGAGTTGCTCAGCCATAGTTTGCCTCCTCACTTATAGCCGATAAGCGCCTGCCGGCATTTGGCTACTAGCTCCTGCCTCTGGTTTTTGTAGGTTACCTCAAAGGTCACAAAAACCATCTTACCCATTCTCTTGCCCTCCCGCTCACGCACGTCAGCTATTTTAGTGGTGACGGTTATTGTGTCACCCGGTCTAACTGGCTGATAGCACTCAAGCTCAGTGCCACCATGAAGCTTACTTTCAGGAAGCAATGATGCCAGTTGAGATTGAAATTGCTCGTTGCCTACAATTAGTATAAAGGTTGGTGGCGCAATAATACCACCGTGCTTGCTTTTCTTGGCGTATTCCTCATCCTGCCACAGGGGATTGGGGTCATCTATAGCCTGGACAAACCGCCGTATCACCCCCTTCTCAATCTCACATACCCTAGGTTCCCCCTCCACTCCAAGTTTACCCCTAATCTCCTCTGTAATAAGCGAATCCTCAATCATTTATCCCTCCTTTTATCCCGCCTACTTGGATTTAACCAGAAATGTCAACGACATCAAAAAGTTTACCTTAATTCAATTAAGCGGGTCAAGGAAGCAAAGGCTTCACCCCTTGACGGCTTAACCCAAGCTAGGTTACAGTTTACTTAGGCAGAAAGGAAACCATGAGCTTAGGCAATAGCTGGGCTGAATTTATATACCGAGTAGCCAGGACTAAAAACAAGCTAAAGATTGCACTGACACCGGTAGGGATAATTCTCTGGTTCGGTTTAAGTGTGCTCTTTGTTTTTGCTTCATTGTGGCTGGATAAGCTTTTACCGTTGCATCTATCCCTGCCAACATACACCAATATATTCTTATCTGTGCCACTGCTAGTGATTGGAGCCACCCTAAGTCTTGGGACAGTTTATAGCTTCATCAAGGCTAGAGGCAGTCCGGTTCCTTTTAATCCACCTCAAAAGCTAATAACCACCGGGCTTAACGCCTGGATTAGAAATCCAATGCTCCTCGGCTGGTTCATAATGCTATTTGGACTGGGGATACTGCTGAACTCATTCTCCCTGATTTTCGTCTTTACCCCGCTATTTATTATCCTCAATATTCTCTACATTAAAACCATCGAAGAAAAGGAGATGGAGAAGAAATTCGGCAAAGAATACATCACGTATAAGGAAACTGTGCCTCTCTTTATCCCCAGGTTTGGTAGGAGGAAATAAAGGGGGCTTGAAGGGGGAGAGCTTTGATGAGTGTTTTACCGATTGAATGGCTTGGCGACAAGGTCAGAATCCTTG
>Ga0114921_10000309_pt1 | contig 20663 bp, 12 predicted proteins | sample BentaG_FD_87016 | JGI IMG/M metagenome (GOLD analysis project Ga0114921, IMG submission 87016) | Deep subsurface microbial communities from South Atlantic Ocean to uncover new lineages of life (NeLLi) - Benguela_00093 metaG | ecosystem: Environmental > Aquatic > Marine > Oceanic > Sediment ... | reverse complement strand
TACGCCGTCGTTGCCGAGCAGACACCTGGCTTCGCGGATTACGAGAGGCGCACAGAGCGGGTCATCCCGGTCTTCGAGTTGGTGCCGATCAGCTGAGGGGAATGTGAGGACGCACGCCGTCGTTGGCAGAAGACATGCCCAAGATGAGCAGATCCGAACGCGAGCAGTATCTGGCTGGCGTCCACGTCGGTGTGGTCGCCGTTGAGCGAGCTGACCGGGCCCCGCTAGCGGTGCCAATCTGGTACGGATACCGGCCCGGCGGTGAAGTTCTGCTATGGACCGAGTCAGAGTCGATCAAACACAGGCTAATTCGCGATGCAGGACGTTTCTCCATCACCGTTCAGGATGAAAATCCGCCGTACAAGTACGTGACCGCCGAAGGTAACGTCACCGGCATCGGCCCCGCGGGCGACAACGACGTTCGCACGATCGCGGTGCGCTACCTCGGTGCGGAGGCCGGTGGTCTGTTCGCCGACCAAAACCTGACGCCGACTTCGATCATCATCCGGATGCGCCCCGAGCGTTGGTTGAGCACTGATTATTCCAAGTAGTCCAAGTAGTCCAAGTAGCCCGCCTGCCGGCCAAGCCGGCGCAAGGTAGCGCTTACCCTGTGGCGGGCGCCGACGCGGCCGGCGCCGACGCGGCAGGTGCCGACGCAGCAGGTGCCGACGCAGCAGGTGCCGACGCGGCCGGTGCCGACGCGGCCGGCGCCGACGCAGCGGGTGCCGACGCAGCAGGTGCCGACGCAGCGGGTGCCGACGCAGCAGGTGCAGCAGCAGCAGGTGCCGACGCAGCAGGTGCAGCAGCAGGCGCCGGTGCAGCGCCCGGAACGGTGGGGGGTGGCGCCGGCGGGGGAGGCGGAGGCGGAGGAGTCAGGACGCTCACCATGTCGGCCTTCATTGCCTGGAGTTGCGCACCCCAGTAACCCCAGCTGTGAGTTCCATTGGGCGGGAAGTTGAACACGGCGTTGCGACCCCCCGCCGCCACGAACTTCTCCTGGAACTCCTTGTTGGTGGACAGCGTGATGTTCTCCAGATAGGCAGCACTGAAGTTCATGCCGAAGTCCCTGGTGGTGTCGAGATCCGAGCTAACCCCGTTACCGCAGTAGACCCACAGCGCGGTGCCGTTGGCGACCAATCGGTTGATGTTGAGGGTCGGGTCGTTGCGCTGCCAGGCGGGGGAGCCGGGCTTTCCCCACATGTCAACCGCGTCGAAGCCGCCGGCGTCCTGCATCGCGATGTCGATCAGCGTCGGCCACAAGCCTTGCGAAGGCGCGAGGTAACCCGACAACGAGGCGGCGAATATGTACTGCCGCGGATGCCAGGCGGCCATCGTCAACGCGCTACCACCCGACATCGACAGGCCTACAACGGCATTGCCGAACGGGTCCTGCCCGCGATTGGCGGCGAGTCAGATCGGCAGCTCGTTCGTGAGGAAGGTCTCCCACTTGTATGTGACTGTGCCCGAGCGGTTTCTGGCGGGCCGGTACCAGTCGGAGTAGAAGCTGGACTGGCCGCCGACGGGCATGATGACCGAGATTCCGGACTGGTAGAAAAGTTCGAACGCGGTAGTGTTCTCGTCCCAGCCGTTGAAGTCCTCCTGGGCCCGGAGCCCGTCCAGCAACAACACCGAATGCGGCCCTCCGTATTGGAATTGGACGCGGATGGTGCGTCCCATCGCCGTTGACGGGACGTCCAGCATCTCGACGGGCAGGCCTGGCCGAGAGAACGCCTCGGCCTCAGGCTCCGTGGTGGCCGCGGTCAACCCGACAGCCAGCAGCGCCACGACAGCCAGTTGCGCGCCGACGCGCCGGACCAGATGCCCCAAGATCGCCACGGGCGCGAAGGTAGCAGCGCTTGGCGGAGTCATTGGGGGGCCGCGCGGCTCAGTGACCGGGTTGTGACCTCGATATCCGGCGCGGTCGCGCGCCACGCCGCGAAATCTGAAGGATGCGGGAACGTGGATACGGTCACGTATTGGCATCGCATATTGGCGCTGCTTTAGTCGGCGAGCGCGTTCACCACTCCGGTGAACACCCGCGGGAGGCCGCTGGCAGCAGGCACGATCAGTGAACGTAGCGGCGAGGTGCTCGCGTAGAGCATCCCGGCGGTCAGCAATCGGTAGCGGCGGGTGGTTCGCCGCCATTGCCGCTCGTAGTCACCGGGACGGTCGGCGACCACGCTGTCGACCAGTAAGCGTGCTGCGGCGAACGCCAACCCCAGACCCTCTCCGGTGAGGGCGTCGACGTAGCCTGCCGCGTCGCCGACCAGCAGCACCCGCCCGGCCACCCGGCCGCGCACTCTCTGCCGCAGCGGTCCGGCCGCCCGGTCCGGCCCGTGCTCATGAGCATCGATTCGCTCGCGCAGGGAAGGAAACGCAGCGAGGTGCTCCTCGAAGCGCCCTCGCTGCGAGGTGAGAATTGCGATGCCCACGCTGTCGTCGGCCACCGGTGTCACATACGCCTCGGTGTGCTGCGACCAGTACACCTCGACGTAGTCGCTCCACGGTGCCATGGCGATGTGTCGCTTGATCCCCCAGCGCCGCGTTCTACCGGGCGGACCATCCAGGCCGAGGCCGGTCCGGATCGGCGAGTGTAAACCGTCCGCCGCTGCGAGATAGCGGGCGCGAATCCCGTTGACCGTGAGCGATTCACCGTCCTGGACGATTGCGCCGACCTTGTCGTGCACCACCGATACCCCGGCCTGGGACGCTTCGTGTTGCAGCGCTGTGTGCAGGATATTGCGTCGGACCCCCAGCCCGGGACCGGAGCCGAACTGGGCTGTGACGCTGCGGTGACTGTCGAAGTAGGAGACCCCGCGGAACTTCTTACCCGCCGGCCGCGCGCCGAGAAGATCGAGTTGGCGCACCGCGTGCGGCATCAGCCCCTCCCCGCAGGCCTTGTCGATGGCTCCGGTGCGCTGCTCGATCACGGTGACCTCGAGGCCCGCACGGGCCGCGTGGATAGCGGTGGCCAGACCCGCTGGCCCGCCCCCGGCGATCAGCAGGTCGAGCATGTCAGGCCTCTCGCGGGTCTTCTGTCAGCGTCGCGAGCGCGGTGTTCTCCACCGAGATTCTGACCCACAGCAGCGCGGCGTTGAGCACGGTGAATACCAACGCGGTGATCCATGCGCTGTGCACCAGTGGCAGCGCGATGCCCTCGATGACAACCGCCACGTAGTTGGGGTGCGGGATGAACCGGTATGGGCCACCGGTGACCCGGCCAGCGTCGGGAACGACGACCACGCGGGTGTTCCACTGCCGTCCCAGCGTGGTAATGCACCACCAGCGCAGCACTTGGGCGGCGATCACGACGGCGAGCATCGGCCACCCCAACGCCGGGATGAACTCGCGGTGCGCGGCCTCGATAAGGCAGCCGGCCAACAGGGTGGTATGCAGCAGCACCATCGCCGGATAGTGGCCTGCTCCGAATTCGACGCCGCCGCGTGCTCTGCTCCACTTCAGGTTCCGTTGGGAGACAATAAGTTCAGCGATTCGCTCGACCGCTACCGCGGCGATCAGCAAGGTGTAGGCAAACATGTTCAGCGCCAACGCAGCAGGACGAGTTCGGCGCAGAAACCGGGCCCCATCGCCATCAGCAGGCCGCGTTCCCCGGCGGGCGGCTTCTTGGCAACTGTGTCGCGCAGGATGTGCAGCACCGACGATGACGACATGTTGCCCACCTCGGCCAGCGAACGCCAGGACAGTTCGAGGGCGGTGTCCTCGAGGTCGAGCGCCGAGGAGATCGCTTCCATGACCTTGGGGCCGCCAGGATGCGAGATCCACGTGGCGATGTCGCCGATGCCGAGATCATGATCGGCGAGGAAGCCGGTCATGTCGTCGGGCAGATAGCGTTCGATGAGCTCGGGCAGTTCAGGCGAGAGGACGAGCTGGAACCCGTTGCGGCCCACCGCCCAGCCCATGATGTCCAGAGAGTCGGGGTACATCCTGCTGCGGGTGGCGAGCACTTCCGGGCCCGCCGCGGTGATCGCCGCGGCCCGGTCTTCACCCGCGGCGATCACCGCAGCCGCACCGTCCCCGAACAAGGCGCTGCCCACCAGGCTGCCGATCGTCGGCTCGAGCGCGGGGCGCGTGAGTGAGCACAATTCCACCGACACCAGGGCGGCGACATGATCGGGTGCGCCGCGCAGGTAGTCCTGCATCCGGGCGACGCCGGCCGCGCCGGCCACACAGCCCAACCCGAACAGCGGTACCCGGCGCACATCGGGGCGCAGTCCCAGCCGGCCCGCGATGCGCGCGTCCAGCGACGGCACCGCGATCCCGGTGACCGTCGTCGTCATGATCATATCGAGATCAATTGGGCGCAAACCTGCTTCGTCGAGCGCGGCCGTTAGCGCCTCGCAGCCGAGATCGACGGCATGCTCGACGTAGAGGTCGTTGGCGTCGCCGAAATCGACTAGGTCGGGATATCGCTCCAACGGCAACACCAAATGGCGGTTGTTGACCTTCGCATTCTGGTGCAGGCTGCGGAGCAGGTCGCCGATCTCTGCGAATGCCGGCACGGCCAGAAAAGCCTCGGTGATCTCCTGCTGGGTGTAGCGATGGGGCGGCAGCGCCCCATGGACACCGGCGATGACACTGATGGGGCCCTTGGTTGTCATGGGAACGGCTCCCGCTTCGTGTGATCAAGCTCTGTATTGTCGAGTTCCGTGGGGCCGAGTTTCGCCTGATCGAGTTTCGCCTGGTCGACCTTGCTCTGGCCGAGGCTTGCGTACTCGAGGGGCCGATCGCTGGGCGCTTCGCTGAAACCGAAGCGATCGTGTACCTGTTTGAGCCAGTGGGGAGCCCACCAGTTCGTTTCCCCCATCAGACGCATGAATGCGGGCACCAACACCATTCGGACCAGCGTGGCATCCACGAGGATGGCAAGTGTGAGGCCGAGGCCGAATAACTTCATGATCGAAACGCTGGAGGCGATCAGCGCCGCGAACGAGATGGACATGATGAGCGCAGCGGCGGTGATGACTCGGCCGGTGTAGGCGATGCCCAGCGCTACCGCTTCGTCGCTGTGGGCTTGGGCCTGTTCAGATCTGGCCTCGGCCGACCCTGGCTGGTCCGCGGCATCGTCGGCGTTTTCCCGCAGTTTCAGCCAGCATTCGCGGATGCGCGCGATGAGGAACACCTCGTAGTCCATCGACAACCCGAATGCGACACAGAACAGCAGCACCGGCATGTTCGCGACGAGCGTGCCAGTGGTGGTCGTCCCGAGCCCGCCGAGATGACCGTCCTGGAAAATCCAGACCAATGCGCCGAACGCGGCGGTCAGCGAAAGGATGTTCAGGACCAAAGCTTTCAGCGGGACGACGATGCTGCCGGTCAGCAGGAAAAGCAGCCCGAACATGATGACGGCGATGACTCCCAGCACGAGCGGCAGCTTGGAGGTGATGGCCTCGACGCTGTCGCGGTTAGTCTGGGCGGTGCCCGTCAGCTGGATCGCCCGTCCATCGGGGCCGGGGACTGCGTGCAGTCGGTCGAGCTGGGTTTCGGAGGCGTCGGAGAACAGTGGTGCGGTGCTGGTTACGGTGAGGAAGACGGTGCCCTGACTCTCGCCAGTCGGGGCGGACGGCGGACCGGCGAGCGTCCCGTCGACGAACGTTCCGGTCGGAGCGGACACCCCGGGAACGTCAGGCACCCGGGACAGCTCAGCGGCGTACCCGGACAGATCGGCCGCCGACAAGCCTTGGCTGTCGGGGACGACCACGGTGACAGCGCTATTGGAGTTATCGGCGAATTCGCTGCGCAGCATGTCGCCGACCTGATGCGCTGACGCCGACTTTGGCAGCACCCGGTCGTCGGGGAACCCCCACCGCACGCCGAGGAACGGCGCGCCCAGCGCGAGCAGTAGGACGACCACGGCCGCACCGAGCGGAAGTGCTCGACGCATGACGGCTTTCGCGCACCGGTACCAGAACCGTTGTTCGACGGGAACAGGCTGAGGTTCGGGCCTGCGCAGGATTCGGCGGGCGAACCGGCGAACGTCCAGCGAGTCGATTCGGTCGCCGAGCAGCACCAGTGCCGCGGGCGTCACGATGACCGCCGCGGCGGCGGCGAACGCCACGGTGGCCACCCCGGCATAGGCGAAGGACTTGAGGAAGTTCATCGGGAACAGCACCAACGCCGACATCGACAGCGCCACTGTGATGGCGGAGAAAATTACGGTGCGTCCGGCGGTGGTCATGGTGCGCTTGAGGGCTTCGATCCGATTCGCGCCCGCGTCGTACCCATCGCGCTCCGCGCCAAGGGCCAATTCATCTCGATAGCGGCTGATGATCAGCAGGGTGTAATCGATGGCCAGGGCCAGACCCATGGCTGTGGCCAGATTCAGCGCGAAGATCGACACGTCTGTGGTGAAGCTGACGATCCGTAGTACGGCCAGCGCACCGATGATCGCCATCACGCCGATGGTGACCGGCACCGCGGCGGCCAGCAGTCCACCGAACACCCACACGAGCACCAGGAAGCTCAGCGGGATGGCCAGCGATTCCATGATCAGCAGGTCGCGTTGGGACTGTTGGGTGACCTGAAGGTTGACCATTGCGGTGCCGCCGGTGCGTACGGTGAGGCCGTCTTCCGATCGGGTGACCTCTTCGGAGATCTCCTTGGCGTAAGTCTGCTGCTGGGCGTCGGTACCGCTGATATCGGAGACGATGAGCCCGGCGGTGCGATCTCTGCTGGCAAGGTCCGCGGCCACAGCGGGTGGGGAGGTCCAGGCCGACGAGATGCCAGTGACATAGGGGCGCTCTTTCAGCGCGTCGACGATGGCTGTTCCGGCTTCGCGTACGCGGGTGTTGTCGATGCCGTCGGGCGAGGAGACAGCGATGAGCATCTGGACGTCGCCCTTGCCGAACTTGTCGGCAAGAACCTGCGTTGCCAGACTCGATTCAGCGCCCGGATCCTGAAAACCGCTGGGAGACAGATCTTTGGCGACGGGCACCCCGAATATCGCCAGGGCAACCGTGAGTAGCGCCGCAGCGACCAGGATGCGGCGCGGCGCCGCTTGGGCCAGGATCACGATTCGGTATAACACCTGAGCCTCCCGTTTTAGCAAAGCCTACTCACTATAGGGTGCCAAGAGGCGTCGGCGAAGGTTTATGTATAGGTCACAATTGGCCGACTAGATCATGTCGTTGCGGGCCAGCCATCGCATGATCGGCCAGCCGATGAACACCGGTAGCCAGCAGGTCAGGATCCGGTAGAGCAGCACCGAGGGCACCGCGACCGCTGCGGGTAGGCCGAACGCCGCGAGACCACCGATCAGCGCAGCCTCCACGGCGCCGACCCCGCCGGGGGTCGGGGCAGCCGCGGCCAATGTGCCCCCGACCATCGTCACGATCGTGACAGTGACGAAGCTGGCGTTACCGCCGAACGCTTCGATGCTCGCCCACAGCGCCAACGCGGCTCCGAGTGTGGTTGCCGCACAACCGAGTACGATTACTGCCAGGCGTTTAGGCTCGCGGGCCAGCTCGACCAGGTCATCAAGGACTTCCTTGAGGCGGGGCCGTACCGCGGTGGCCAGCCAGCGTCGCAGCTTGGGAACGAACAGGAACACCCCGACGAATCCGAGCGCCGCGCCGGCGATCAGGTACAGCACCGTGCTACTCGGCACGAACCGCGACAGATCGGCCGAAGCTCCCGCCGCAGCGCTGAAGACGATCAGCAACGTGACGTGAGTGAGCACCTGCACCGACTGCTGAAGAGCCACCGCCGTGGTGGCCCGCAGTGCGCCCAGTCCGCCCTTCTGCAGAAAGCGGGCGCTCAAGGCCAAGCCGCCGACCCCGGCAGGTGTCGTCGTGGCGGCGAAGGTGTTCGCCACCTGCATGATCGCCAGATTCCGGAACTTCACCATCCCGTCGGCGCAGGCCCACAGCGCGGCGGCCGCGCCGAGGTATGTCAGCCCGGAAACTGCCAGCCCGGCCAGCGCCCACCACCAGTTCGCCGAGCCCAGTTCGACGAAGAACGCCGGCACGGTGGCGATGAACGGATACGCGACATAGACCAGCGCGACCAGGAGCACCATCTGGATCAGCTGATTGCGGGTGAACCGGGTGATGGTCTCAGCGGTGATCTGGTCTGCACCGGTCTGCTGCTTCACCTCGTCGCGGGCGGTCGACATCGCGGTACCTGCCTGCCGCACCGACGCCCGGATACGTTTTGGCACAGCGGCTTTGGTGAGGCGGCGTGATGCGGCCAGCACCGAATCGTTGCCGAACACGGTGATCGCCGCCTGGACAGCCGGTTGGGCGCCGTAGAGGTCCGTCGTCGTCAGGAGCAATTGGGCGATGTCGGTGTGCAGATGCGCCTCGGAGGCACCGTATTCGGCGTAGGCGAAACTGCCGAACATCGGTGTGCCGTCGACGACGGTGACGTTCTTGCTGCGTAGGTCGCCGTGGGAGATCTGTTGGCTGTGCAGCACCCCGAGCGAGTCCCACACCCGCGTCACCGGTATCTCGTTCGCGCAGTCGCCCAGAGATCTGCCGTGCGAGGACCGGTGCGAGTACAGCGTCCAACCGCGGTCCAGCGTCGCCAGCGCAATCGGCGAGTTGTTGGCCAGCGCGAGGTCGCCGACCGCGATCGCCATCAGCGCTCGATGTTCCACGGCGCGACGCATCGAGGCGTGCAACGGTGCCGTTTCGCTGTTGCGCAGTCGCAGCTTGCTCCAGAATTGACGCAGGAACCCGCCGCCGCGTTGATGTGGCCCGTACAGTTCGACGACCGCGGTGTCCTCTACCGGGTCGGCGACGTCGGACCGGCCGTGGGTGGCGCCGGCCGGCTCCCGGGTGGCCCTGAGCACCAACGGACCCCGTCCGGCGGGGCGCACCACGGTCAACGCCGACACTCGGAAGCCGCGCCGCGTCATCGCCCGCACCGCGCCGTCGAGCGGCACCTCCAGCGCGGGTGTCCCCACCACCAGGACGACCAGCGCGCCGACCAACCAGCCCACGGCCAAACCGAGCAGTGAACGCACCGGCACCACAGCGCTGACCACCAGATGGATCGGTACGAACGCCAGCAGCAGCGCCCACCACCAGCGACGCCAGCGGGCGGGCAGCCAGGGGCCCGAAACCGTGAGTACCGCCGCGAGCATCGCGATCCACCGGGGGTCGTCGAGGAACTGCGAGAGCACGGTGTCGAGACGCTCGTTCAAGTCCAGGTGCCATTGAGGCGCGGCGAACCCGTTTCCGGTGATGGACAGCGACAGGATGGCGATGATCCCGGCCGCGGCGTAGGCACCGAGCAGCTTCCATTGCCGCTCGACAATCAGTCCGATGAGGATCATGAACGGCAGGGCGAGGATGGCGACGCCATAGACGAGATAGACGGTGTTGGACTGCGTCGGGCTGAGCACGCCGACGATCTCGGAGATGGACTTCTCCAGCGCCTCCCACTCGTTGCGGGTGATCAGCGAGCTGGTGACGACGACGGCGAGAAACACCGCGGCCAGCAACAGCCGCACGATGTCGTTGGTGCGGCGGGTCAGCGGTTGGAGCAGGCTGCCCGAAACAGCGATGTCCCGTCCGTCAACTCGCATATGGCAACGATCTCTCGGATGGTCTCTCGGGTTGGCGATTTGTCGGATTGGCTAGTTCGGGCGTCAACGATTCACCGATAACTTAGCGAGTCTTCGGTCTCGAGCGGTACCCGCAGAGGTGTGCCTACGGCGGAGAAAGCTGGCGCAGCCGCCGCGCCAGCCCGGACGCGCGCAGCGCACGGCGGGTAATCGCCGCCCGCACCGACGACTCCGGGCCGACCACCCGGACCTTCGTTTTGGCCCGGGTGACCGCAGTGTAGAACAGCTCCCGCGTCAACAACCGTGACTCCTGCGGCGGCAGCAGCACCGTGACCTCTTCGGCCTGGCTGCCCTGGCTCTTGTGGATGGTCATGGCATGCATCGTGTCGACTTCGGGCAGCCGACTCGTCGCCAGGTGCAGCGACCCGATGTGTGCGCGCAAACCGTCGGGCGAGGCGACCACCACACCTGTGTCGCCGTTGTAGATCCCGAGTCCATAGTCGTTGGCCGTGACCAGAATGGGCCTGCCGGCATACCACTGCGACCACATCGATCGCCCAGTCTGGTCCGCCAGCCAGCTCTCGACCTGTCGGTTCCATCGCGTCACGCCGAACGGACCGTGCCGGTGAGCGCACAGCAGCCGGTGTCCGTTCAGGATCGTCAATGCGGCCTCGGCGTCGCCGAGCAGCGCGGCCTCCCGCAGGCCGATCGCGCGTTCGACGAGGTGCGCGCGCAGAGGGTCGGACGGATCGGCAGAGTCGATCCACTCGACTGACTCGTCGCGGGCTCCCAACAGCGCCACCGCGAGGTCGGCGTCCCCGGCGCGGATCGCCTGGGCGAGCGCCCCGATCGACTCGCCGAAGCGATGCGGCGTCTTCAGCTCGACAACGCCGCCGTCGCTGAGGCCACCGCCGAAACCATCGCCACGGCCATCGCCCAGCCCGTCGACCAGATCGGCCAGCACCGCCCCAGCGTCCACCGAGGCCAGCTGATCCGGGTCCCCGACCAGGAGCAGCCGGGCGTCGGGCCGCACCGCCTCCAGCAGTCGCGCCATCATCGTCAACGACACTATCGACGTCTCGTCCACCACGACGACATCGTGTGGCAGCCGATTGTCGCGGTGATGCCGAAACCGCGACGAGGTATCCGGCCTGCTGCCCAATAGTCGGTGCAGTGTGGTCGCGCGAAGTCCAGCCAGGCGCTGCCGGTCGATCTGCGGAAGCTTGCCGACCTCCAACGTCACCGCTTCGGCCAGCCTGGCGGCCGCTTTGCCGGTCGGAGCAGCCAACGCCATTCGCGGTGCGGCGCTGCCGGTGAGGTGGGCCTGCTCGGCGATCGATGCCAGCAGACGCGCGACAGTCGTGGTCTTCCCGGTGCCGGGCCCGCCAGTAAGAATTGTCAGTCGTTGCGCCAGAGCCACTTCCGCCGCGGCGCGCTGCTCGCTGAACTGGGCAGGGAAGAGCCGTTCCAGATCGGGCAGCGGTTCCGTGGCTTCGGCCTTGCGTAGCCGGGCAGATACATCGCTGCACACCTGTTGCTCCTCGAGCCAGTACCGGTCGAGGTAGAGCAGGTCGGCCTTCGAGTCGGAGAGGATTCTCAAGACCGGGGGATCACCGGTGAGCGGGCTGGCCCGCACCGCCGCCAGCCATGCCCTCGGTTCGGGCCAGTCGACATCGGCCGCGCCGGCCTGCTCGTGCTGTTCGGCCACCAGCTGTAGGTCGAGGCAAACCGATCCGCTTCGCAGCGCTGCGACCAGTAGCCCGACGGCCACGGCCACCGTCTCGTCGGGCTCGCGCGCAAGTGCGCAAAGTCGCTGCGCAACATGGACATCCGCTAACCCGAGAATGGCGGAATCGGCGAAATCCCGCAACAGCTTCACCACGAGGTTCTCCCCGCATGCAGCAGGTCAGATAGTGCCTCGACCAGAGCGGCCGGTGGGTGCCAGCTGAACACGCCGGCGGGATGACCGTCGATGCGCGGTGTGTCGGGTCCGCACATCCCGCGCAGAAACAGGTAGAGCACGCCGCCGAGGTGGCTAGCGGGGTCGTAATCAATCTGCCGCCACCGCAGAAAGCGGTGCAGCACCACGGAGTACAGCAGCGCCTGGAGCGGATAGTCCGAGTGCAGCATTGCTTCGACCAGACGTGGCTGCTGATAGTCGGCCGTGTTCAGCGGTGCGTCGGTGCCCAGCCAGTTCGTCTTGTAGTCGACCACGAGGTAGCGCCCGCCGGTGCGGAGCACGGCATCCACCGATCCTGTCAGGTAGCCGCGCAGCGACTGGTGGCCCAGCTCGTCGCCGACCAGCCGATCTGCATAGCAGGCCAAGGGGTCGGTGGGAGGCAGATATTCGCGCAACAGCAGCCCCACATCGGCGAGTCGGATCTCAGGTGCCCCGCCGCGCAGATCACCTCCCGCGAGGGGAAATTCGAAATCCATCTCCCGCAGCCGATCCCGTAGCCCGATCTGCCGCAGGGTGATATCGCCGGCCAATGGTCCCAGGGGGGTGTCGTGCAGTGGCACCAGCGCGGCTGCGAGCTGTCTGCCGGGCACGTCGACGGGCCACCAGAGCGAGTGCGCTTCGATCTGGCTCTCCAGTTCGGCGGCGAGATCGGTGGACAACGGGTCCGCGGTCTCGAGCACGGCGTGCACCAGCGTTCCGAACTTCGCCCCCTTGGGCAGATCGGCCATCGGGGACGTGAGATCGGCGCGGTCAGGGCCCGGGCGTACGGGGGAGAGAGCGGCTCCGGCGTCGATTTCAGGGCCGACCTCGTCGTCGAGTTCGGCCACCTCGGGCTCGCTGGACACACCATGAGGCGCGCCGGTCTCCGCGGCTCGGATCAGCCCCGAGTACGACGTCCGCCGCCACAGCGTATCGATGTTGCGGTGGAAGTGGCGCACCGTGAGATCGTCTGCTGGGCTAAGTAACTGGACTTTAACCGGCGGCGCGATCACCGACTCCTCGAGTACCGGCCCGCCCTCGTCGGCCCACCGGCGCAGCAGCACCATCGCGTCTTGGTCGTCGATCCGGGGCGGGTCGCAACGGTCCGGAACCACCGGGTCGCCGGGCGTGCGCCGCAATAGCCGGGACAGCCCGCCGTTGGGTTCGTCGTTCGACGGCGCCCACCACGCGATCACCTGCGACTGTGCGCGGGTCATCGCGACGTAGGTAAGCCTGACGTCGTCGCCGGCCGCTTCCCGGCGCCCCTGCTGTTGGACCATGGTGTGGTCGGGGCTCGATTCGCCACCTATGTGCAGACAGCGGGTATCGCCGTCGTGGAACATCACCACGTCGCGGGTCTGGACGTTGCGGTTGAACGCGAACGGCAAATAGACCACCGGAAACTGCAGTCCCTTGCTGACCCACACCGTCATGATCTGCACCGCCGCGGCGTCGCTGTCGAGTCGGCGGTTGCGTTCGACGGTCCCGCTGCGTTCTTCGCGCTGGGTGCGCAGCCAATCACGCAGGGCAGCCAGGCTGAAGTGGTTGCGGTGGGCGATATCGTGCAAGACCTGGGTCAGGTGTGCGAGGTCGGTCATGTGTCGCTCGCCGTCGACCCACGACAGCACCCGCTCGCCCATCCCGTTCAACTGTGCGGCTTCGAAGACCGCAGCCACCCCGCTCTGCCGTGCGTGGTCGGCCCACTGACGCAGCTTCTCGGAGATTTCATCGGTCAACACATCACGTTGGGCAGCAAGTGTTTCCGCGGTCTGACCAAAAAACATCGTGGTCGCGGCGGCTCGTACCAGCCCCGAGCGGTGCGGCTGATCGAAGGCCTCCAACAGACATAGCCAGTCCTCGGCGGCCGGAGAGCTGAATACGTCCGAGTCTCCGGTGTAGACGGCGGGGATTCCTGCGGCGGTCAGCGCGTCGAAACAGGCATGGCCGTCGCGGTGGCTCTCGACGATCACCGCGACGTCGCCGGGCTGCAGGGGCTCGTCGCAGAACGTTGCCTCGCTGGCGAGTAACGCGCCGATGTCGGCGGCCATGTCGCGGGGGATGTGGCTGCGCAGTTTGGCGATCGGGATCACGCGGTTGGGCCGGATGCCGAATTGGTCGCGGTTCACCACGCGCAGCCGGAAGGGTTCGTTGTGCGGCGCGCCCTTGAGTCGGTGCTGCGGGTAGTTTGCTTGGACTTTGCGGACCACGATTCGTGGGTCGCCGAGTTGTGCGTCGCGCATCACCGCCTGCAGGCTGTCGACCAGGGGGCCGTCGCTGCGGTAGTTGGTGCCCAGTGTCTTCTGTCTGCCCGCCGTCGATGCGGCGTGCAGGTAGGTGACGATGTCGCCGCCACGAAACGCGTAGATCGCCTGCTTGGGGTCGCCGATCAGGATCACCGCGGAGTGTCCGCTGAACGCGCGATCGATGACCTGCCACTGCACCGGGTCGGTGTCCTGGAATTCGTCGACCATCACGATCGACCACCGGCGCTGCATGCGCAACCGAGCCGGCGAGTCCTGCCCCTCGAGCGCCTGTGCCAGCCGGGAGAGTAGGTCGTCGTAATGCAGTAGGCCGCGCTTGCGTTTGCGGTTCTCCAACTCGGCGCAGAACGCCGTGGCGAACTGCACCCGCACCGCGGAATCCAGGCCCGGCGCGGGATCCAGGGGACGCAGTTCGGTGTGCGCATTGGCGACCACTTCGCGAGCCAGGTTCAGTGCATCGTGGTAGCTGATCAGCGGTTCGTCACGCTGCTGCCCGAAATGTGCGAGGTAGAGGTCATTGACGATCTCGGCTACCAGGTCATCGAGGCTCTCGACCAGTTGCACTCCGGCGTCGCTGTCCCCGGCAACGCCGAGTGATTTCAGCACGAGCTGACAGAACTGTTGTGTGGTCGCGATGGTCGCGGCGTCGAAGCCCGCCAAAGCGTCGCCCAACCGCCGCCTGCGGTCGGCCAACTCCTCGGCGGTACCGGTCAACAGGTGTTCGATGACCTCGTTGGAGCCGGCCTGGTCACGGTGGTCTGCGGGTGTGTCGAACGCCCGCACCGCCTGCAGGATCTGATCGCGCACCCGCTCGCGCAGTTCCTGGCTGGCCGCGCGGCCGAAGGTGATCAACAGCATCTGGTCCAGCGGTGCCACACCCTCTGCGATATAGCGGGTTACGAGGCCGGCGAGCGCGAACGTCTTCCCGGTTCCCGCGCTGGCCTCCAGTACCGTGGTGGTCCGTGGCGCGGGCAGCGGACCGAGCAGGTCGAACGGCTCTATCTCCATCAGTACCGATCTCTCTCGGCGTGCAGCATCGGCAGCCATAGCCGGGCGGCGTAGGCGCCCAACCGGGTGCTCTCGCCCTCGCACTCCTCGCCGGGGCGCACCGGCGTCATCAGTACCTGAATGTGGGAACGCCTACCCCAGACGAGTTCGTGCGCGGGCTGCTCGCTCTCGCCGGGGAATCTGCCGGAGTTCCATTTGAACCCGGCATCCCGTTCCGGTGAACCTCGGTTATACCTCGCATCGGCCCACGCATAGGATGCTTTGAGCGGCAACGGGATCGGCTCACGGCGGCCCGCGTCATACATAGCGACGAGGTCGTTCAGCACATCGACAGCGGACTCCGGAGGCCCCAGTAGGCGCTCCTGTACTTTCTCTCCCCGCTTTGCCCGGCCGATGCACACCGCTGCCCAATCGCGGTCAGGGTAGCGAGCGGCCAACGCCACCAACCGAATCCAGGTCCGCAACAGGTGGCGGCCATCTAGCTTCGAGTACGTGGCGGCCGCCATCAGCTCGCCATACAGTTGCGGCACCGTGCCGGTAACGCGCCGACCGGCGCCGATGGTCGAGTTGATCTCAACGTCCACGTCGACCGCCCTTGGCTCCTGGGTGCGGTGACGTTGAGCGCAGGCCGCCAACGCGGCCGACCTCGTCGCGACCTCCTGGGCCCTGCGCCAGCCGAGGCGTCCCGGTGGCAGCGATCCGCGGCGCCATTCTGCCTGCTGTGCGTCTGCCGGTGGCACGCCCCGCAGCATGTCCTCGAGCATGCGGGCGCCGATCTTCCACTCCTGCAACGCGTCGATCTCCACCGGAATGGTGTCCTCGACGGTGTCGACGTCCCACGGCAGGGTGAAGTCCAGCGCGCGGAAGAACCCCTTGACAGGGTCGGAGAAGAAGCCAATCAGATCTTCGAGTGCAACGTCGTCGGGTGGCGGAGGCGGAAGCGGCGCACCGAACAGGTGCGGCCGCACTTCGCGATGGCCCGCTGCGACCCTGGCCGCCGTCAGCGCGGTCGAGTCGAACGTGAAGGGCTGACCCGGCGGCATGCCCAGCCGACCGGGCGTGACGTTGTCGATATCGAAGGGTTGCAACGGATGTTCGACGAGAACGCGGTCGCGGACCTTCGCGGTGGTGGTGACATCGAGGGTATCCAGCAGTTCGACGACCGGTACCGCCGGTGGCCTGCGCTGGCCGGAGTACTCGTTGGCGCCGGTGTAGGTGATGACCAGCTTCTCGGTGGCTGCGCCGATCGCATCGAGCAGTAACTGTCGGTCCTCGGAACGGATATCGCGCTCGCCGGTCATCGGGTCGCGGGCCAGCACATCGTCGCCGTCGAGGACCCCCAGGCGCGGGAATACGCCATCGTCTAGGCCGACGAGGCACACAACGCGGTGAGGTACCGATCGCATCGGCACCATGGTGCAGACCGTGAGGGTGCCGGTGCGGAAGTTGGCCCGGGTGGGCCGGCCGGCGAGGTGGCGGTCGAGCAGCGCCCTGACGTCGGGCAGCCTCAGCTCGACATCGGTGTGCGTGCCCGCATCGAAGAGCACACCATTCAGCTCGCGCTCCATCTGGCTGACCTGCCACATATCATCGTCCGGAACCGCTGTCAGCGCGGTAATTCCTGTCGACAGCGCGCTCAGCCACTCGCTCAACGGCATTGCACCCGAGAGGGATTCGACCGCGGCGCGAAGTCGGTCGACGTACTCCGCGAGCCGTCCGGCCAGCTCGACCCGGTTGCTGCTCACGTCGTCGAGTGGCAGCGTGGTGTCCAGCCAGGCATGCGAGTCATCGGACATCGCGACCCCGGCCAGCACCCGGTCTAGACCGAACCGCCAGGTGTTCTGCACGAAGTCGACACCGTATGGGCGACGATGGTCGCGATCGAAGCCCCAGCGTATGTTGGCCTCACGCACCCAGTCGGCGATCGCATCGACGTCGTCGTCGCTGAAACCGAACTGGAAGCGGATCGGGGCGGCGTCGGCAAGGTTGAGCACGTCGTTGGCGGTGGCGCGCCCACCGGCCAGCTCGAGCAGTTGGCCGGCGACGCCGAGCAGCGGATTGGTCTGGGTGAGCGCGCGGTCGGCGAGTCTGACACGCAGCCGGTGCGCGGGATGGGCACCGTGCACGACTTCGCCGAGGCCGAAGCCCGCCACGATCAGCGGCGCATAGGCCTCGATGTCGGGACACATGACGAGGATGTCGCGGGGCTCAAGGGTCGGATCGTCTGCGAGCAGTCCGAGCAGCACCTCGCGCAGCACGTCGATCTGCCGGGCCGTGCCGTGGCAGCTGTGCACCTGCACGGATCGGTCGGAGATGTTGTGTGACCGGCCCTCTCGGCGAATCGTGTTGGCTGCGATGTCGGACTGCAGCCAGCCGAGAAGGGTGCCCGGCCGTCCGGCGGGTCCAGACCGATGATTCAAACAGTCATCGGTCTGGGCCTCGGCGGGCAGGCTGCGCTGCAATTCGCGGAGGTCCCGGCCGAGCGTGGCCAGCAGGGGGTGCCCGACGTCCCGGTGGGAGGTGTCCTCGCGGCGAGGAACTGGGCCGTGAGAATTTCTCAGGCAGGCCCACAGATTGTCACTGGGATGCGGAAGCCACAGGTGCAGATCGTGGTGGGTACTCAATGCGTGGAGGAGCGCGACTTCGGTCTGGGGCAGCCGGGTGTGGCCGAACAGCGACAGTCTGGCCGGAAGTTCAGCGCCGGATTCCTTCAGGCGGGCAACGGTTTTAGCGTGTCGGAGGTGTGGTGGGTCAGCGTCGACGCGATCGACCAGGGCGCGGTAGAGCTTTGGCTGCCATTGCAGGTCGGAGTCGAGATCCTCGGTGCAGCCTTCGAGCCAGTCGACGAGCAGCTGCGGGCGCTGCCGGGCGTAGGAGGCGAACAAGCCCGCGAGGCGGCGGGCGACGGCATAACGTCGCCCCTGGCGTAGGTCCTTCTCATCGCCGCGTTCGAAGTGGCCCAGGTGAGTGGCCAGCGCGGCGCACCAGGAATCGTTCAGGCAGCCGTCGATCACCGCGAGCAGCGGCCACACCATCGCATCCGGTGACCAGGGATCGTGCTGGCCGGCCCCGGTGAGTTCGGCGATCAGCGATTGCGGATGCCGGAACACCACGCCCGCACAGACCCCGTCAGTGTCGTCCCCGCGGCCCAGTACGTGCGACAGTCGCTGGCTGAGCCAGCGCTCCAGCCCTCGTGCGGACACCAGAACGAGATCCTCGGCGAACGGATCGACCGGGGGTGCGGAGAGCAGCTCTCCGAGGCCGTCGGCGAGCTGATCTGTGCGGTCGGCGCGATGGAGGTGAAGCGCCATCGGCTACAGCCAGTCCCGCTTCTTGAACATCACGTACAGCACGAGCACCAGCACCACGATGATTGCCGTGCTCGTCACGAACCCGCCGACAGAATCGATACCGGGGTAGAGCACGTTCTGTCCGTAGAACCCGGTGATCGCCGTGGGTACGGCGACGATCCCGGCCCACCCGGTGAGCTTCTTCATCACGTTGTTCAGTCGGGCATCCTGCAGTGACAGGTTCGTCTCGAAGACGGTCGTGACCATGTCCCGCAGCGAGTCCGTCCACTCCGACACCCTCAGTACGTGGTCGTAGAGGTCGGCGAATACCGGATCGAGTTCGGCCGCCGTCGCGCCTTCCATTCTGCGATGCTGGATCATCGTCACCACTTCGCGCATCGGCAGCACCACCCGTCGCAGCGCCACTAGGTCCTTGCGGAGTTGGAAAGTACTGCGTTGCAATCCATTCCGTGGAACTTTGTCGGCAAATAGGTCGTCCTCGAGGGCCTCGATCCCGTCGTCGAGGAATTGAACCGTGTCGAAGTGACTGTCGACCACGACGTCGATCAGACCGTGCACCAGTGCGCCGACGCCGTGCTCCTGCCCGCCGAGTTCGTCGAAGCGCCGCGACACCTCGTCGACGTTGAAGTGCGGTGAGAGTCGGACGGTGATCAACCCGCGAGGCAGAACGAACCCCGAGATCCGGTGCATTTCCAGCATCGACTCCCCGGTGTCGGTCGACGGTGGAGTCTTGACCGACACCGCGTACACGGTGAAAAAGGTATGCGTCTTGTAGGCGATGGCCTTGGTGCGTTCGGCTTCGGCGACGGCATCTTCGACGGCCCATGAGTTGAGGTGCAGATCCTGGGCGAGTTCCTCGAGGATCGCGTGGTCGGGGTCGTGGATGTCACACCACACCAAAGTGCCTTCGGTGGCCAGGTATTGCGACATCGACGAGAACGCGAAGTCGTCCTCGGGGTTGCCGTCGCGCCAGATCCGGCCTCGGACGTGGGTCACCCGGTCATCATCAGCTGAGGGTGAACTCCGTGGCCAGGCCGTCGATTCCGGCGCGGATGGCGTCGAGCGCGGGCCGGCGTGCCTTGAGTTTGGTACCGACGTGCGCACCGGCGTGCAAGGTCGTCGCGCATTCCTGAGCCACCTGCTGTGCGCGGGTGACCACCTGATCGGCGTCCACGATCTCATCGAGCCAGCCACCGGCGATCGCCTCATCGCCGACGAACGTCGACGCCAGCGCGGTCGCGCGCTGGAAAGCCGCGGGGGTCAACCGCATCCGCATGATCTCAACGGCCGATATCGGGATGGTCATGCCGATGGCCACCTCGATGGCCTGACAGCGCGACTTGGGCGCGCCCACCCGATGGTCGGCCGAGAGGAGCAGGAAAGAGCCCATCGCGACGGCGGGACCGGTCGCGGCGATGATCACCGGCACGGGAAATGTGAGTACCCGTAGTGACAACTCGAATCCACCGGCAAGCATGGCAAGGGCCGCGGCTGCGTCGCCGGACTGGAACACCGCCAGGTCGAACCCGCCGCTGAATACCCGCGAGTTGCCCGCCAGCACCACCGCTTTGGCGGCGTCGGCCTCTGCCCGGTCCAGGGCTTCGTTGATCGCGGTCTGCATCGCGGGCCCCAGTACGTTCACCTTGCCGTCGTCCAGGGTGATGGTCGCTACCGAGTCTGCGAGTGCGTAAGAAATAGTGCTGGTCATGGTCCTCCTGTCGTGCCGAGTGAGGTGGATCGAACCTAACAGCGTCGCCCCGGATGCCACCCCACCGGGTTTGGTTTCACAGGACGTGCAGGTAACAGACCGCGCGGAGGCCCCGGCTCGCTACGACGCGCCGACCAGCGCCGGCACGGCGTCAGCGCTCGATGCGGTGTCCATCAGACGTTCGGAGCGGGCCTCCCAATCCGGGTCGGCCCAGGTAACGCGCGCCGGCAGGCGCCGCCAATACGAGGGATGGGTGCGCAGGTAGCTCTGCACGCTGGCGTGTACCGCAGCGTCTGCTGGGACTTTACGGAACGACAGCGTGTGTGCGCCCTCCGCGAGGGCGTCGGCGGCGCTGGGCGCCAGTCGGTTCGACGGCTGCGGCACTGCACCGGCATGTTCGGCGCCGTCCAGTACCCAGTCCAGGGCGATCTGCGACAGCGGCGTGCAGGCGTTCTGCCCTCCGGCGACATCATCGTGGGCGCCACGGAACCAGACCTCCTCGACGCCGTCGCCCGCGGGGGCGAGAGGTTGCACGTCGAATGGTCCGTAGCCGCCGTCGATCGCGATGGCGTGTCTGGCGGCGATGACGTTGGGGAGCGGGTCGGGGGTGTCCGGTCGGGGCAGGCCCGGCAACGCGACCGTGTCCCACAGGCCCAGGAAATCGACCTCGACCGCGATCTCGCTGCGCCCGGACAGGCGCGCGGCCAACCGACCTACGCGCCGCCAATCCGACGTGCTGCGCGGGGTGCGCGGTATTGCGTAGGCGGACAACACGTACTCCGTGAGGTCCGCGGCCCTCCACCGTGCGGAGTCGGGCCCACGCAGTATTCCGACCGTGCCGAGCAAATGGGTCAGCGCCCGCGCGCAGTAGGCACCGTGGCCCGAACCGAAGATAAAGAGGCGATCACCG
>Ga0114921_10000308_pt1 | contig 20690 bp, 17 predicted proteins | sample BentaG_FD_87016 | JGI IMG/M metagenome (GOLD analysis project Ga0114921, IMG submission 87016) | Deep subsurface microbial communities from South Atlantic Ocean to uncover new lineages of life (NeLLi) - Benguela_00093 metaG | ecosystem: Environmental > Aquatic > Marine > Oceanic > Sediment ... | reverse complement strand
TGGGCGACTTCACCTTTGACGATAAGAGGCTAGCCCTCGAAGCACTTCAGATTAAGGTAATAGTTGATGGCGATAGCGTAAACATTGAGGGTGCGATACCGGTAGGTGGGGATGATATTGAGTCCACTACACTAAGATGTTCAGGATAGGGAAGAGCTAAAGCTGAGATTATAGGTATCAAGAGCGTTATTAAAGAGGCTGGGTAAATCTAAATAAAGATGCCTAGCCTTTTCATTGCTGATTGCACAAATTGGACTTTCGTTCAAAGGTAACAATTCAAGCTTTTGTTACCTAAGCTACCCACTCTTGACTTTTGTTTGTTGTCAATGTTTATCGCTTAAGCAGAATGTATGCTAAAACTCGCTAATATCGCTATTCTTTCTTGACGCTTTTGGCAATACTTGTCAAGATGCTAAGAATTCCGATAACGCTGCGCTGCGCTTCCACCGGTTCTTGCGATAACAACGCGGCTGCATAGGGGTCTAATCCCCTGATATGTCTCGCCCTCAACCGCTTCGGGTGGCAAGTGGCCGGCAAGGGTAAATACCTCGACCTCACTAAAGCCTAGAGGCTTGGCTGGCTGTAGCCAGAGCCAAGGTATCAACGTCTATTGAAAGGCGCTCGCCCAGAATGGGGTCGGTGATGCTAACCCTAAGAGCATCTTTGCCATTCTCTGTCATGGCTTGCACCTCAGGCTTATCAGGTAGGTCATAGCGGATGAAGAACACGCCTTTAGCTCTAGCCTGCTGGTAGTATTGTTCCTTGAAACCATAGGTTCTAATATCCCGATAGAGAACATAGATATTTATTTCGGGGTTTATCTCTTTCAATTTAAGGGCAGACTTTATTGATTCACTACAACAGAGTCGACTACAATAAGGTCTATCTTTTTCTCTAGAGCCGACACACTGGATAATTACCTGGTTTTGACTAGAACAGACCCGGGGATTACCCTTGTCAATCTCCTCCTCCAGCTCGAGGACGGTGAACACCCTAGAGTCTTCACCATAGAGGTATTCATTAGGTCTATGGACATCACCCCCGGTGGCGATTATGGCTACCCCATGATTTATCTCTTTGACTTCCCCCTCGGGGCGTAGTATGCCGATATCCGAAGAAAACTGGGAAAGGCTAACACGTAACCCGGCTTGACTTCAAACGTATACAGTAAAACGGCTTCCTTGTGCAAATGTTGTGCATTGGACTAACAGGAAAAGACGGTGATGAGTATCACGCTCACTTAGGAGCATAGTTCGCAGTTTCACATTCACTTTACGGCGGCCGCTACTTTCGCTATATGCTCGGGGGTGGTCTCACAACACCCGCCAATGAGCTTTGCTCCTGCCTCAACCCAATTTAGGGCCTCCTTGGCCATCTGTTCTGGGATCCCGGGATGAACTGCTTTACCATTGATCATCTCTGGTACGCCGGCATTGGGCCTAGCGTATAAATAACTGCTACAAGCTGTCCTCATTTCCTTTAGAACCGTGGTTGTTTCCTCATAACTAATGCTACCGCAGATTGTACCTATGATATTACCCCCAAGCTCCTCCCATCTCTTGACGGCGGTCGTAAGGCCGAGGCCCGTCATCGTTCTAAAGCCTTTTGGTGTAGGATTTAAAGATAATAGTGCCGCTATCGGAAGCTGGCTGTGGTTCTTTACTACCTTCATACCCTGTTCCATTTGCTCAATGCTATCCACATTAAGCCGAATAAGGTCAACGCCAGCATCCTCAGCAATGACTATCTGTTCGGCAAAGCTTTGGTATAACTCGTCCGAGCTGGCATCACCTATTGGTTCTAGAAGTGTGGTTGGACAAGGTAAACTGTAAAAGAGGTAACAATTATTGGGGACGATTTCTTGGGCAAGTTTAATCAATTTGTAGTTGATATCACGGGTTTGGTCTTGTAAACCAAACCTTTTTAGGCGAAATCTATTAGCCGAACCATGGCCAGCTACGACGAAATCACACCCGGCATCAATCCAAGCTTTCAATATTTCTTGATATGCATCTGGATGGTTAACCAACCACCACGATGCATTTTCTACCAGGTTAAATCCCTTCTTTGCTGCATTCGTAGGCAAGTCCCCCGGCCCTATCAATACTTCCGTTTCCAGTCTTTGTAGTACATCTGACATAGGAACCTCCTCTAGTTTAGTCTGAGTAATTCCTTTGCCTTATCCACCGCCGAGGATGCATCCCGAGCGTAGCCATCAGCCCCGATCTCGTTAGCATATCGTTGGGTTACCGTCGCCCCGCCAATCATTGTCTTAATCTGGGTTTCCAGTCCAGCCTTCTTTAACTCTTCTATGGTGTCCTTCATGGATGGCATAGTCACTGTGAGCATAGCCGACATGCCAATCAGCCGTGCCTTTTTCCCCACCGCCACTTCGATAAATTTCTGTGGTGGCACATCTACCCCTATATCTATAACCTCTAAACCGGCACCACGTAACATTACTCCTACCAGGTTTTTGCCGATGTCATGTATATCTCCCTTAACTGTTCCCATAACTACCTTGCCCAAGGTGTGGGAACCGGTGTCGAGCAGTAATGGCGTCAATATATCCATTCCGGCTGCCATAGCTTTTGCCGCCATCAACACCTCAGGAATAAACATTTCGGCCTGCTTAAAACGCTCGCCGACTGTATTCATGCCGCCAATTAGCCCCTTATTTAATATTTCAGTAACGCCAATACCCTCGGCCAGGGCCAGCTGAGTCAGTTCTTTTACCTTATCCTTTTGCCCTTCAATGAGGCTTTGTCCAATGTCACCCAATATTACTTTAGGCTCTTTCATCCCCCACTCCCTCTTGGTTGTTGTTTCCTGCAAACCTTATTGACTTACACCCGCAATGGTACATCCGGCACTGTTTATATCCTATTTCTTCCCATGTTAAAGGTCAATCCACTAGCGACCCTATTTGGGATTTTGTGGGGAAAACGTTGTATTTTACACTAACCTCTCTTACGTAGCGGACAAAGAAGTGTGCATCAGCCCAAAAGATTATGCAGGGGTTGTTGGTAACAATCTTTTTTGCCGGGAAGTCTGTACTAGACTTTGCAAAAATGGCTGTTTGGTATATACTGTGTTAGTTGGTGGCGCTGGTTTAGTTGACATAGCAATCATATAACTGGTTAGATTTCTTTAGATTAAGGCAAGTGCTTGACCGTAACTTTGACCAGCTACTTAAGCAAGAAGAAATCAAGCAATGAGCTTTGAGGATAAGTCACTTCAGCATCCCAGCCCTGTGGTAAACTTCTTATCTAGGGCTGGAAGTCAAAAGAACCAAGATAGTGGGCACAAATCTCAACCAAAGGAAGGTTAGTATGAATAAAGAAGCGCCTCAAGAGGAATACATCTACAAGTATTTCAGGGAAAAGGGTGTCAGGGAGTTTCCTGTCCTAGGTATAGGCCGCCAAGGGTTTAGGAGTGCTGTCGAAGTACTGGCTGATGCCTTGGTTAGAGAAGGGAAGTATGTGCAGGTTGGAGCCCGTCTCAGTGGGGCACGGTCCTATGGTATTAATATCATAACCCTTAGGTTTGCTGACATCAGTGATATCCCCACCGGGTTTTACCCCATATACCCGGATGGTCTTTTGGCAGCCCACGAGTCGTTTCTTTCCCCGGATGTATCGTGGCGAGTGACACCCGGGGTATCGAGAAGCATCAGCGCCTTGGGGGAGTCAGAGGGTGGAACCTTGATGGTGTGCACCCCTAAACCTCCAGAATCCATAGAGTGCCCCCTAGACTTTGAGGGAACCGTAGCTACAGTAGACGCTGAGGCTATTTTTTCTGAGAGAGTAGCCATACAGCCGGCACCCTACGGGATAACGGCTCTAGGTCTTTTCGTGCGAGCTACGGGGCTAGTTAGCTTAGATGCAGTGAAACAAAGCATCCTTGAATTTGAACGCCTTAGGAAGAAAGTACGAGAGCTGAATGTGGAAACAGCACAAAAGGCGTTTGAAGAAACCAAGGTGCTCCGCGACGTTAAGATTAAAGGGAAGTTTAGCAAGGACGAATATAAGAAGTATGAGGAGACATTGAAAACGCCTGCTCATGGGGTAGTAACTACTAAATTACTCGGGGCAGCCGGGGATGAACCAGCCTACGCTTGGAGAGAGCAATTGCCTGTCTGTGACCAGCGAAAATGCAAATGCATAGAGTGTCTGGCCGCCTACTACTGCCCTGAGGGAGCGATAAGCTGGAAGGATGAGTTGTACCATGTGGATTACGATTTCTGTAAAGGTTGCGGTACCTGTGCCCAAGAGTGTACTGAAGACGCCGTCCATATGGAGGACGCGGAAAAGGTGCTTGCCAATCTGGGCAGAAAATAAAAATAGACTATTCTAAATGTAAGGAGGCAGAAATGGTTGTCAGTGCTAAAGTAACAACCCTCACCGGGAACGAAGCAACAACTGAGGCAATGAAGTTGGCTAGGGTGCAGACAGGAGTGTTTTTTCCCATAGGTCCCTCAGACGAAGTCATGGAAACGATGAGGATACGCATTGACCAGGGCGAAATGCCTAACGCTAGGATAATACAGATGGAAAATGAGAAGGGGGTGGTTAGTTGTCAACTTGGCTTATCCCGGGTGGGGATAAGGTCACTATTTGCTACCTGTACCGAGGGCCTATTGTGGCCTGCTTCCGAGATAAGGTATGCCTCTGGGGCACGATTGCCGATGATGATAGTGATTACCAGTCGAGGTATTGAGCCACCTACCACTGTATATCCTGACCATGAGGATTTCATCATGATGAGGGACATGGGTTGGCTTATGTTTTACTGTGAAGACTCCCAAGACATCATTGATACCATCATCCAAGCCTACAAAATTAGCGAAGATAGGTCGGTATTTCTGCCCGTATTTGTTGGCTATGATGGCTGGGAAGTTTCTCACGGGAAGAGCCGGGTTATCCTACCTGATCAGGATAAAGTAGATACCTTCCTGCCACCCTTTCCGGCGAGGGACGAAGGGGATTATGTCTCCATTGATTGGTATGAGCGGTGTAAGCTAAGGCGCCTTCAGTGGACAGAGTTTGACAGAGAGTACCACATGGAAATGAAATTTACTCAAGTGGAAGCACTGGAGAATGCTATACCCCTTATTGAAGAGGTGGGGAGAGAGTATCAAGGACTGTTCGGTAGTAACCATGTTGGGTCACTGGAAACCGATGGGTGCGAGGATGCTGATATTGTCCTGGTGACTATGGGAGTTTTTGCTCCTCTGGTTCGGGTAACGGCCAAGGCCTATAGAGAAAGATGTATAAAGGTTGGGACAATTAAGCTCAGGGCATTTCGTCCCTTTCCCGAAAGGGCACTTAGCGAAGCAGTGGGAAATGCCAAGGCGGTGATAGTGGTAGAGAGAAATTGCCGCGCTGCTGTCTATGCAGAGTTAAAATCGGCCCTATACACCCATTTTATCGCCGAAAAGAGGGGCAAGGTTCCTCCTATGGTAATGGGAAGGGTTGTGGGGCTTGGCGGTCGGTGGGTAAGTCCCACAGAAATCGGTCAGATAATAGATGAAGGAGTAGAAGCAATCAAAGCGGGAAAGGTTGAAAAGAGCATGGAGTGGATAGGACTGAAGGGTATAAGTTTTGATCCCCTCAGGGATTACGTTATTGACTAGTATCAGAAGATTTCCTTAAGGGAGGAGTAAGAACTATGGTAATGATGGGAATTCCAGGTACCAAAACCTTTTGGGGAGCAGAGGATAATTTTTTCCTGCCCGGTGGCACGCAATGCCGGGGATGTGGTTCGCTTCTCGCTGCCAGACTCATTCTGAGAACAATCTTCGAGACGGATAAGAATGCCATGGTCTTTGGGCGGACCTGCGGAGGAGGGCGTTCGGAGATGCAAACCGGTGGCAGAATAGGCTGTGACGGTAGCGGCATGATGGGAATCCAAACCGGGTTGGAACTCAAAGGGGTAGAAGGGAAAAACTTGGTGGTGATGACTGGCGATGGCAGAACAATAGAGATGGGGTTCGGTGACTTTGTCGCCTCCTTTGATCGACAGCAAGCAGTCACCTGGATCATTCTAGATAACCAGGGCTACGCTTCAAGCGGAAGCCATATCTCACCCACCACCCCTCTGAAAGCTACGACCAGGCTATTTACTCCGGCGATGCATGGCAAACCAACACCAGAGAGAAACGTGCCACTGATGATGATATTCGCTCAAGCCCGGTATGTAGCCACGGCAACAGCCGCCTATGTGAAGGATATGGTGTTCAAGGTACAGGAGGCTCTCCGGACAAAGCCATCCTATATCAATATAGTGGTACCCTGCCAAACAACCTGGCGTTACAGCCCAGACAAGGGGATTCAAATATCAAGATTGCTGGTTCAGACAGGGCTGTTGCCCCTCTGGAGCTTTAAGGAGGGTGTTTTTAAGAGAACAGTGAGGGTTCCCCGCGAAGAGAGGGTGCCAGTTACTGAATTGCTGGGGCTTCAGGAGCGTTTTGCGCATGTAACCGAAGAGGATATAAAGGAGATAGAATCATATATTGACCGGCAGGATGCGGTAGTGGAAGGGTTGGAGCAAGGGCTAACCAAGCCTAATATTACTGTAACCTACTGAGCCCATACATAGTAAACTGTAAATTAAGCGACTAAATAGCGCCGCTTTGCCAGTAGTTTCTCGGGGACTTCCGGGGGTGTGGTCTCAGGTGGGTTTTTATCGTGTCTCTCTAGTTGCTATTTTGGAGTGCAACATAGCAGCTTCATGATGGTAAAGTATGGAATCTAGGCTTGATTATTATCAGCCTTTTCAGGCTTACATTGACAAAAAGGAATGCCTCTCTTGGTGCGTTGATGTTGCACCTTGTGAAGCAGCTTGCCCACTGGGTATAGACATCGAGGGCTATCTCGCTGCCATTTCTCACGGAGACTTCGAGCAAGCAATTAGTATTGTACGAGAAAAGTGTCCCCTGCCCAACGTTTGTGGCCGTGTTTGTCATCATCCTTGTGAAGCCGAGTGCAAGAGGGGCAAAATTGACCAACCTCTCGCCATCATGTCACTTAAGCGTTTCGCTGCCGATACTGAATATGACAAAACACGGGAAGAAGCTAAAGAGCCAGGGGAGAAAACAGTTGCTATTATTGGCTCAGGCCCGGCTGGCCTAACAGCAGCATATGACCTTGTCAAGCAAGGGCACGGCGTCACTATTTATGAGGCACTGCCAGTCGCTGGCGGCATGCTGGCGGTGGGGATTGCCGAATTCATTCTGCCGCACAAGATATTGCAGGCCGATATCGACTACATTAAGGCACTGGGGGTGGAGATTAAGACTAGTACACAGGTTGGCAGAGACCTATCCCTCTCCGATATTTGGAACCAGGGATTCAGGGTCATACTTATTGCCACGGGAGCACAGCAGAGTGCCCAACTCCCCATCCCAGGAGTAGAGCTGGATGGTGTTATGTATGCCTTGCCGCTCCTTAGGGAAATAAAGCTAGGCCAAAAGCCTCCCCTTCTAGGTAAGGTGGTTGTTATCGGTGGTGGCAATGTTGCCATAGATGCCGCGAGAACTGCACTCCGACTGGGAGCTGCGGAAGTCCATATGTTTTGCTTGGAGTCGAGAGAAGGCATGCCTGCTTTCGAATGGGAGGTTGAATCTGCAGAAGCCGAAGGCGTAATCATTCATCCATCACAAGCGCCTCAAAGACTGCGAAGTACGGACGGTAAAAAGGTATCCCATGTGGATTTCAGTGCAGTTGCCCTTTTCGAGCGTGAGAGTAGCGGAAGGATTAGGTGGACACTGGCGGAGGGAGTAGACTCGGGGTCCAGCGTGGAGACGGATCGGGTAATAATTGCCATCGGGCAGGCGGTTGACTTGTCTGCTATGGGTGATTTCGGTCTGAACCTAAGCCCAAGGAAAGCAATCGTAGTTGACGAAGATGCCATGGCCACGAACGTGCCTGGCATCTTTGCAGCTGGTGACGTAGTGGATGTTGCTGGCACGGTAACCGGGGCAATGGCAGCCGGACGCAGAGCAGCAGTAGCTATTGATAACTACCTAGAAGGTAAGGAGCTAAGAGGAGGTTTGCCGCCCACCACCAGGCCTCAGACTACGGGAGCAACGATAATACCCAGAGGCGTACCATTTGAAGAGCACCAGAAGATGCCCGAATTGCCGCCTGAGGTAAGAGCGAAAAACTTTGAAGAGGTCGAGCTGGGGTTTACCCCTGAGCAAGCTGTACAAGAGGCAAAGAGATGCTTAGCTTGTAGAACATGTCATCAATGCATCCGTGAATGGGACTGTCCGGCAATTTTGTGGCTCAAACACGGGGAAAAAATCTCCCCTTGCATAGATAGCGTTATGTGTATGGGGTGTGGCGTATGTATTAAGGAGTGTCCTTTCGATAAAATAGATGCCATAGACCTCCTTGACTAAGAGCCTATCTAAAAACTCGGCCCTTTAAAACTAGGTAGCTCATTTACCCCTTGTAGGCATACTCGTAGGATGGGGGTGGCGGTATGGGTGGTAGGGAAGCAGAGAGGGCGTCCATATGCTCCCGATAGGCAGTGATGAAGCGGTCCTCAAAAGCATAATCGTAACTATCTCCTAGCAACCCCTCCACCCCCTTGTTAATTACACTATGGTGGTTTTCCACCAGCCAGGTTACCGTGCGCTGCACCGCCTCAGCAGTGGGTACCACATCCTGATAGCCCAGTTCGGCACGAATCTTGGTTATATCGAACATAGAGTGGAAGGGAGGGCGGGCATACGAGCTAGCAATGGCCTCCGCCCAGGGGTGCTGGGCCTCCACCACCTCCCATTGGTGACCCAGTATTTTCGCGATGAGGTTAACCTTCGTCTTGAGGGTAAGGTATCGCTCATCAGCCACGTTATAAATCTGCCCGGCGGATTGAGGCTGGTCTATAGCCAGCAGCACGGCATGGGCCACGTTTTCGGCATAGCCTATATTGCGGATGCACAGGCTATTCCCCGGCACCACAATATAAGGGCGATGGTCCAGGGCCCGCTTCACAATGGGCCACATATCAGGGACAAGCTCACCTGGGCCATACACCCTCGGATAGCGCAGAATGGTGACCCGGAAGTCCCCCCGTTGGTGAGCAGTCATAAGCTGACGTTCCGTTTCAGCAACCGCAAAACTAAACTTATCTAAGTCACGGTTGGCATGGACGGGCGCATCCTCGGGAATAGGAAGGGGCATGCCCTCTAGGTTGTGGGTTGGATCCACGTAGCCCAAATAGGCACGACCGCCGGTGATGCCGATGAGACGCTGGGTATGCCCGGCTAGTACCTCGGCGATATAGCGCAGCCGCCCGTAGTTACTGACCACTAAGTCAAAACGGCTGGCAGCCAAGTCTCGCTCTAGTTCATCCCAGCTGAAGGGGTCACCATGGAGGTGCTCCACTGGGCCAGAGAACTCTACCTCATGGATGCCCCGGTGATATATGGTGACCTGGTAGCCCCGCGTCAACAAGCCATTAACGACGAAAGGTCCGGTGGGCCCGGTACCACCGATGACTAGTGCCTTCATGTCTCGCCTCCTCTCCCCTGGGGTTTATTATTAGTGTCTAAAAAGCAAGGACAGGTTCTTATTCCTGCCATCAAAGGGAGAAGATGCCGGATAGGCGGCAGAGGGAGCGTGCTGAAGCCACATAGTTCATCGTTTCCTCCAGGCTCGATTCTAGCCCCTGATAAAGTACCTTCTTGGAAAGCTGAAGACTCAGTAGCGGAACCTCAGCAATCTTCTCTGCCAGCTCTCTTGCCCTTTCCAGAAGCTTCTCCGCAGGTACTACCTCACTCACCAAGCCTATTCGCTCTGCCTCTTTAGCATCAATCCTTTTTCCGGTAAATATCATCTTCAGTGCCTCTTCAATGCCTACTATGCGGGGCAAAAACCATGCCTCTAACCCCGGGGTGGTACCGGCAGCAGTAGCATGGTTCTCCATAAAGCTGGCATTCTCAGAAGCAATCCGGATATCAGATGCTAAGGCCATGGCAAAGCCCCCTCCGGTGGCAATTCCATTTACAGCGGCAATAACGGGTTTGTCTGTTTCCAGTATGAGTTTAGGGGGGTAGTCAGTAATACGGATATTGACCTGCCCCTCAGTACGTCTCTTCCCCACTTTCTCCCTAACTTCCTTGACATCATGGCCACTACAGAAGCCACGCCCAGCACCAGTGAGAATGATAACTCTAATATTTTTATCGGCATCAACATCCCGAATAGCCTCACTCAATTCCTCACCTGTTTTGCTGGTGTACGCGTTAAGCTTATCCGGCCGATTCAGAGTAATGATAGCCACCCTACCCTCTTTGCTTAGAATAACATCCTGGTACACCATATCACCTCCTGCTAAAATATAAGCAAAATATTGAGATTCAAGTTTACGGCAACATTTTTCTTGATTGGAGAGTGTGTTGACTAGGACGTCAATAGCCAGCCTCATACCCTGCGGACAATGGAAATAAAGTCACACTCTTTGATACCAATTCCTTGTAGTATTCCTCTACATTCTTTCGCCCATCTTCACCTGACTTTCCTATTTTATCTGACTATTTCCTCTGTTAACCGTTAAGTAGAATAATCCTCTAGGGCTATTTTTTATTAAGGTGATTCTATCTCCGCCATCAGCTCAGGCTCTCGAAAGATAACCTTTTGCGCTACGAGTTGTTCTATCTCTTCGTCACTTATGCCGAGAAGCTCACCCAGGACATAATCAGTATCCGTAGCAAATGGAGGGGCAGGGCAATAGACATACAGTGGAGCCCGCGAGAATTTAAACCTGGGGCCAAAGCATTCGTGAATTCCTGCCTCAGGATGAGTTACCGTTTCTAAGAAGCCTCTCTCCCGTAACTGCTCGTTACGGTAAACTTCGGCCATATTGAGCACGGCCCCGGCGGCTATTCCTTTATTTTGCAGGATGTCCATTACCTCAAACTTGTTATGCTGTGAGGTCCAAGTTTCAATGAGCTGATCTAGGTTGTCTTGATGCTTCAGTCGGTTCAGCGGCTTAGCAAATCTTTCCTCCTCAACCAAAGAAGGATTACCTAAAGCTTGGCAGAAGGCCTTCCAGTCTTCATCTGAGCCTACGGAAATCACCACCCACTCATCTTCACCCTTACAGCGGTAACACCCCTGCGGAACTCGATATGGATGACGATTACCTATGAATCCGCGAATCCTGTGGTTATAGGTATACTCCAGTAGTGCCTCACCGATAAAGTTAGCCCCTGATTCCAGGTAGGAGAGGTCTATGCACTGCCCCTTGCCGGTCTTGTGCCGATGCAGGAGAGCAGCTAGAATTGCCCCGGCTGCATGCGCTCCACATAGTGGATCTAGATGGTCTACCCCCGACCTTATTGGTGTTGAGTCGCCGGGGTAACCGGTTAGGCTAAAGAACCCGCACATAGGTTCGATGGCTACCCCAAAAGCGCGATAATGCATCCAGGGCCCGGAATGACCATAGCCACTCATGTGCACCACTATGATATCTGGCTTTACTTCCTTGAGGACTTCATAATCCACACCGTATTTGCTTAAGGCACCCGGCCTTAAGTTTTCTATAACCACATCGGATATCTTGACTATTCTCTTAAAGATATCATTCCCTTTTACCGTACCGAGATTCAGGCTTATAGACCGCTTGTTGCGATTTATAATGTTGAAAATAATGTTGCGGTTCCATGGTTTTTCCCCCGGCTCTCCCCCAGGGAACGGCCCCGACATAACCCCCCCAACACGAAAACCTCGCCTCATGTCTCCCGTAGGAGGCTCCAGTTTAATAACCTCAGCACCTAAATCTGCCAAATTTGCGGTACAGTGTGGACCCGCCCAAGCATGGGTGAGGTCGGCAATTCTTACTCCATTCAAAGGTAACCTCATCTGATCCTCCTTTGTCCCGACTTAGTAACCACTACCTAGACTCAGCACGAAGCATCTTTCCTGTCTAAGTAACCCGGGTGGCAAAAGGTCACTCTATATAACATTAAGCTGCCTCAACTGAACAAGCTCTGCCTTTGAATAGCCGAGCTTGCTATACACCTCATCATTGTATTCCCCTAGTAGCGGCGCCCGTCCTTCTTTCCATGGGATCTCTGACATTTGAAAAGGCCCCTTGGGATATAAGGCCTTTCCTGCCTCGGGGTGCTCCACTTGATAGAAGAAGTTTCGGCTATTAAGCTGGGGACAATTAACTATCTCCTCGGTATTGAGCACCATGCCCCCGGCGCAACTTGGCTTGGTACAAAGGGCGTGAAATATGTCTTCCCGTGTATGCTCTACCAGCCAAGGAAGCAGAAGGCTACTCACTTCATCCCGATTCTCAAGCCGGCCCGCCGACGTCATGAACTTCGGGTCCCTGAGTCGAGGGTCTCCCACCATTTCCGTTACATATTTGAAATTCCCCCCTATAGCGCAGACACATACCCAGCCATCCTGGCAGGAAAATACTCCCCAAGGATGACCTTTCTGATTGAGGTCTCCTAGCCGCTTGTATATGAAGTCTAGCCCAAGGAGCAGCCCCAACTGCCAATCTAAAAGCCCGGTGTTGCACTCCATTATAGAGACATCTACGTAGTCTCCTTCTCCGGTCATCTCCCGGCTATAAAGGGCAGCCAAAGTGGCCATAAAGGCATACTGAGCGGCAACCTGCTGACTTACGTCAAGCCCAAGCTTTAAAGGTGTGGCCTCAGGCGTACCTGTTATATACATAAGACCGCTTAAAGCATACTCCACAATTTCACTCGCCTCATAGTCCCGATACGGCCCAGATTGCCCAAAGTTTGATATTGATGTCATTACCAAGGCAGGATTTAGTCCGCGAAGAGTTTCATAGTCTAACCCCAGCGATGGCATGACTCGCGGCATAAAGTTCTCCACTAAGATATCGGCACCTTTTATCAGCTCTAGGAATATGTCTCTCCCCTGTGAGGTTTTGAGGTTGAGCGTTATAGACTTCTTGTTCGCGTTTAGGAAAAGGGCTGGGATGCTCTTTTCTATATCTGGCTCGTCATTTACAAAGGGGCCCATGCAGCGAGCACCATCCCCCTCTCCCGGCTTCTCAACCTTTATCACCTCCATCCCTACCCCAGCCATGAGGCGAGTACAGTAAGGTCCACTTACATAATGAGTCAGGTCTATAACCTTATATCCTTCAAGACCATTTCCGTTCATCTTCCCTCCTTGCCTAAAAACAATATTCGCTGTCCGTCTCTGAACTGTGATTACCTGAGTATCCCCGCTTTCTGATATATCTTTGGGACTACTTAGTACCACGGCACAAAGGAAGCTGGATACATTATCTCCTTATCAGAACGAGTAAACTTTAGCATCTCGTTTTCACCATGTCAATGCCGGTGAGGGTGCTTGTTAAGCAATCCGGCCCTAGTTTACTATGCGCCCTAAACTCAGAGAGGCTTAGGAAAGGTTAGGCCGCAAAACATATATCGCACCGATGAGTATGGTACCATAGAGTTCCTAGGAGGCCGTACTACATTCTACGACAGGTAGCTGAAAGCTTTATCTACCGCACGAATGGTAGCTTGAATGTCGGTCTCGGTATGAGCGGTAGAGACAAAGGCTGCTTATCCCAGTTTTGCTAGCGGCTTCGCTAATGCCTTTGCCTAGAAGGGAGCAACATGCTTCAAGTTGGTCATAGATGTATTTATAGTAGTCTGGGCGCTGGTCTTCAGCTATGTTCTTTGGCTAGTTGTTAAACAGAGAGAACTGCACCGGGAAATCGAATCCGTCAAGGAAAAGGATAAATGATGAGGGAACTACCGGGTTTGATGCCTGAGGTGAGTCGACCCTGGAGCGAGCTATCTAGCCTCGACCTTGGCCAAGAACTGCAGTATGGCAGCATTATACGCCTCTGGCTGCTCTAAGAACGGATGGTGGCCAGTGGGAAATACCTTGACCTCGGAGCCTACTATCATCTGTTGTACACATCGGCCAGCCTCTGGACCACGAGTACCCTCGTATTCACCCACTATGATCAGGGTGGGACAGGTGATATTAGTAAAATCGGGGGCTGTCCTTTGTAGCAGGATAGCTATGATTTTGCGATAGTTGTCTACCCCGGTTTGAAGCACCATTTTTCTGTACCGCTCGATAACAACGGGATTTCTCTCCACAAAGCCAGGGGAAAACGAGGTCTTCAATCTCTGTTTCACTACGCATGACATGCCTTCACTGTCCAGCCCTGCCAGGAGATCGTGACCAGAGCTTGGAGGGAGGACTCGGCTCCGCCGCCGCCTATTTAAGGAATGGCGGAGGCGAGTTCTTCCTGAGCTGGGAGTCAGGGGGATGATCAAGGTGTGGAAAGTGTGAGGAGAAGCTAGGGCTAAGCCTGGCCAACTGAAACCTATCAGGCAGCGGTAACGCGAGACAGAAAATACCTGTGCCCTAAATGGTCTGGAATTCTGTTGAGAAAAGCTCCCCCCACTTGACAGGGGAAGCAAAGGAGAATAATATTTTGGCAGAAAAATTTTTGGTGGGCCGAAAAATAACCAACTTTTGAACGCAACCGAGCTCGTGGCAAACTTTGAAACGCCTTTTATAATTCTGACTAAAGGGTGGTCCTTTGCTAAGCAATCTTGTGCATAACGTTCTTGATGCCACAAAGTTCCGAGGAATTCTATCATTCGGTTTATGTGGACTACTAATTTACTATGCCCTTACTCCTTTTGTAGGTCGTATACAGTTTACGATAATTTTTTACGCAGTAATTTCTGTAATTGCCCTTTTACGTGCCATAGGGGGTAAACCCTTTATCCCCTTTGTTAAATCCCAAAGGCTCAACCTCTCCATCCTGGTTCTATATATGCTTCTTGGTGTATTTCAAGCGGTATATTATTATTCCTTTTTTGCGAAACTTTCATATGAGTCGTTCGGTGAGTATATGCTGCTCGAGTACACTCTAGCTGCAATCAATATAGTGGTTTGCCTTCACTTGACCTGGTATGTGACAGGATTGGCGTTACCCATAATAGGTATTATCTGTATTCTTTACTCTATTTTTGGCTTTCTCGTTCCAGGCCCGTTTTTCCATGAAGGGCTCTCCTTCACGGAAATTTTGCAATACTTCTCGCTCTTAATGGTCGATGGAGGGGTTTATGGCTCTCCGCTTCAGGTCGCAGTCACGTTAGTAGCTCTTTTTGTTCTTTTTGCTATGCTTGCTCAAGCCAGCGGCCTGCTTGAAACCTTCCTCAAAATCTGTTGGCGCATAGTAAGAAAAAGTACGAAGCTTTTACCGCAGTTCGCCGTCATATCAAGCATGGCATTTGGTATGATTACAGGGGCAGCTATGGCTAACGTAGCTGCCACCGGCTCTTTTACTATCCCCCTAATGAAGAGACATGGTCTTCGGTCAAAAGTGGCAGGTGCTGTAGAATCAGTAGCCTCTACGGGAGGACAGTATATGCCTCCTGTGATGGGAGCAGTATCCTTTCTCATGGTCGAATTTTTAGGAGTCCATTACATTGAAATAATGAAAGCCGGCGTGCCTCTGGCTCTTTTACTTTATGCTGGTATTTTTATAGGAGTTCACTTGACAGCAGGCCCAGAAGTTCGGATACCTATTTCGCGTTCAGTAGGAGAGGAAGATAAAAGAATAGAGACAGATGAAAAAATATATGCAGCACCTTTATCATGGGGCGATGGGGTACATTTATTTGCTTTTGTCTGCTCGGTAGTGGTGCTTGTTATTGCCTATGCTGTTTTTCTTTTCAGCGTAATGTATGGAGCTATGCTTTGTATCTTTACCTATCTTAGTCTTGAATTGCTTTATACTGCAGTTACGGCTTTTCGGGAACGGGATGTGCGTGCATTTCTAAGATGGATAAAGGTGGTCTACGAGGGATGCCGTAGAGCAGCCGATGCTCTTATAGTTCTGGTTTTCTTAACTGCAATAGTAGGATTGATGATAAGAGTTTTATATGTTACCGGGGCGAGCCAGGTGCTAGGCACTTACCTGCTCGTATTTTCAGGGGGGCGCTTAATTCCTCTGCTTTTGCTATCAGCCGTATTATGTATCTTCTTGGGTATGGTAAGCGTCTCGATAACTGCTTATATCCTTGTTGCCATCCTGGTGGCTCCGGTTTTAGTCAATTTTGGCATACCTCCCTTCGTTTCGCACTTTTTCGTTTTTCTTCTGGCTGTAACTTCTTCAATAACTCCTCCTGTAGGGGGAGGAGTTATCGTGGCAAGTGGTCTTTGTGGAGCAAATGTTATGCAGGTTGGTTGGACATCGGTAAAATTAGGAATAATCTTCTTCTTCATGCCTTTTGTTCTTATAGTTCATCCGCAAATTTTGTATTTTAACCTTGATACCTTAATCCTGTTTCCCTTAATTCTAGTTTCTACCTGTAGCATCGTTTTTGCACTAAACCTTCAAAGTTCAAAAAGGCTAGATTATCTGTTGCGATTTATCCTGCTGGCGGCAGGGGCAGCAAGCGCTCTCATTAGTCAAGGATTTTATCTTGGCTTGAGCCTAGGGGTACTGGTTCTGGTGGCAAGCGCCTTGCTCTACAGAAATAGAGAAGCTATTCGGTGGTAGTGTTCTATCATCATAAATGGGTAGCTTCGGTTACAAAAATCCTACGGCCTTGCCAAGCAAGGTCCGGTAAACTTCAAGGGCAGGGCTTTTTGGATTTTGGGCGGTGAAAAGCTTACCCCTATTGACAAGGCATCGGGGTAGTGCTAGAATACATGACACTTTATGGAGATGAGCCAAAAGAGCCAATTTTTGAACGCATTGTCAGGAGAGGGGTGGTCATTACTGGCGATTGACAGACTGTAAAGAATTAATGGATAAAAAGGAGGTGGATGATGAAGCAATGGCTAATTTTCCCACTTTGACAAACTGCCAATAATATGTTTTTGCCAAACGAAAGGAGGTTCATTGTGAAGAAGTGGTTAATTCCGGTTACACTCATTATGGTTTTGGCTTTAGTAGTGGCTTGTGCCCCTAAGCCAGCACCCCCTGCCCCGGCACCGGCACCACCACTCAAACCAGCGCCGGCACCTACCCCGGCACCGGCACCAGCAGTTAAAGAAAAAGAAGCGGTAACTATACAGTGGATTACAGGACGGGAAGGGTCGGCAGGTTATGCTGTGGGGGCAACCCTGGCCATGCTTATACAGGAGGAGCTCCCCGAACTATTAGAGAGGGTAGATGTGCGTCCTCTCGGTAGCTTAGCTGGAGTCAAACGAGTTGAACAAGGGGTTTCGGAAGCAGGCTATACGAATGCCATGGCCCTTTACCAGCAGTATCATAACCTTCAATATTGGGCAAAACACCCAACTCCACCGGAACGCCGCATGCAGCAGGGGATATGGATTTACACTATTGTCATCTTTTGGGCTGTTCCGGAAAGACTTGCCGGTGAAGTAAAGAGTCTCGGGGATCTTGCCGGTAGACGGATATTTTTAGCTGCTCCGGGAGGTACCCTCTTTCTTGCTTGTGAAGTCATATTTGATGCAATCGGACTTTTTGATAAAATAGAGTATGCTGACCTACCTTATCCAGAGGTTAGTGGTGCAGTCGGCGCTAGAACAATAGATGCTACTATAGTTTATCATATGGCCCCGGCAATATCTCCCCCTAGCTGGTTAGTAGATGTAACTACACGTCACAAATTGGTGATAATCCCGTTTACTGAGGAGGAGAAAGCCAAACTCAAGGAAGCCGTAAAAGGTGCAGGTATCGCCCTGATTGAGACCGAGGCTCCCTACGTTAAGCCTACGCCGGTGGGGAAGGTATCAGCATGCGAGTTTTACTGGGGGTGGGGATTCTCTCCCGACCTTGGCGAGGAATATGCCTATGCCATAACAAAAGCCATTGTCGAAAAAGCACATACGAAGTCTGCAGCTACAATTTTCGTTGAGGCATTTTCCAAAACACCCTTGGAGATAATGACAGCTGGCATTGATACTATTCCTGACATACCGGTGCATCCTGGTGTGGCGAAGTACCTCAAAGAAAAAGGAGTGTGGAAAGATTACTGGGTGGTTGGTAAGCTAACTAAGTGAAAAATATCATGCCTATCGCAAATGCATTATCTGTACACTAACTAAGGAGGTAAAAAGTGGAGCGATTTCTTAACGGTAAAGCTAAGATAGTCTTCTTACTTGGTTTAATCGGTGTTTTGTGTTTCACAACGGTTAGCTGCACTGGTCCCCCAGGTCCGGCCGGTCTCCCAGGTCTGCCCGGTAACCCAGGTCTCCCAGGTCTCCCCGGTCTGCCTGGTCCCCCAGGTCCGGCAGTGGTCGGAGTTGCGGCTAGCTTTATAGTGCCGGCTCAAATTCCAGTAGCTACCAAGAAGTTTACAGTCTATGTCTCTGGCTTTGCCCCTGATGAAGAGGTAGTTATATACCTAGTGGGAAAATTCAAGGCGGACGGAGGAGCGTTTGAAGCTATAGACCCTTATATGGCCGAAGGCGTGGCAAATGAATATGGCGCTGCCAAGATAGTTAAAAAGAAGTTTCAAAAAGCAGTCGGGTGTTACGAGCTTGGGCCAGGGGTTTACAGTTTAGGAGCCAGACAAGGAGATATAGTAGTTATTGCACCGCTAGTAATAACTGAGTAACGGTTAATCTTCTTTGACATAGAGAAGTTGCAAAGCGGGTAGAAGTACAGGCACTGCCGCTGGTGGGGCACAAAGTGCGAGCCAAAATTGAAAAGAGGGCATCATGTATTGCATTGAGGTTTATTGCCACAAGAGCTACTGCGACATGATGGTTAAGGATGAGCAAGGGAAGATAGAATGAAAGGGGATGGCGGTTAACGACAAGGAAGAGGCCCAGCCATTCTTTAAACGGTATTACGTTGATACATCTAACCCACTTGGCGCTGAAGCGTCAAGTGGGTTGGCATTATGGATGAGATGATGTAGTCCAAGTATCGAGGCTTGGAGTGGGTACCTGGTCTTGCTTATAATTTAGCAGGAGGGGATATGGAGTATCAAGATATTATCCTTAGCAAAGAGGACAAGGTGGCTATCATTACTCTGAATCGCCCGGAGAAGCTTAACGCATATACTTATAAAACGGGGGAGGAATTGAGTGAGGCTATTCGGGATGTTGATGGCGATAAAAATATTAAAGTTATTATTATCACCGGTGCCGGACGTGGCTTCTGCAGCGGCCATGATGTCCAAGACGCTAGAGAGAGAAAGGTTAGGGAGCGTGCTGAGCAGAAGGAGGTAGCTATTCGTATTACTAACTACCCCCCTGGAGCCGTTCTGGAAACAGATAAACCTGTTATTGCCGCCATAAATGGAATTGCTACCGGAGGGGGATTTGCCATGGCCTTGGCGTCTGATATTCGGATTGCTTCTGAGAATGCCAGCTTTATGGAGAACCATGTCGCTGCTGTTGGTAGTATCCCCGGGTTGGAGACATGGTTTTTACCCCGCATAGTGGGGATTGAAGAGGCTCTGAAGATGATATTTACCGGAAAAAGGATCGATGCTAAAGAGGCAGAGCGAATAGGCTTAGTGAGTGAGGTAGTATCTGCAGAGAGGCTTTTGGAGAGGGCAAGAGAGCTAGCAGAGAAGATCGCTGATGCTCCGTCTGGCACCTATACAACGCTTGTGACAAATGTAAGCGCTGCTGGGTTGGAGTGGGACGGCGAAACTCCGCCCAACAGCTTCACCAAGGAATAAATGTCCCACAGGGGTTGCCACAGGGGGCTGGCTTAAGCCAGCCCCCTTACTAGCATGGTAGGAATGGACGGGTGAAAGGCGGTTTCCTTTTGGTTATCGGGGCTATAATTGCGCTGTCTGCTTTTGGGTGTGCCTGTGCCGCCAAGCCGCCAAGCAATAGCTCAATTCCTAGGGGGGCTGAGATGGTAGTTGAGCTTGCAAAAGAAGACCTAGCCAAGCGTAAAGGTATAGATGCAGGGAAGATTACCGTAGTAGCGGTCGAGGCGGTGGACTGGCCGGACACCAGTTTGGGCTGCCCGGAGCCAGGAATGATGTATGCCCAGGTAATTACCCCTGGTTACAAGATTCTCCTTTCTTATGCCGGGGAGACATACGAGTACCATAGCGACAAAGGTGACCACGCAGTTTACTGCGGAGACAACTGAAGCTGCTCGCAATAAGATGGAGGGCATTTTCACTCAGGAATAGCCTGCGGGTGGTTGCCATCCTGGCAAGAATACTTGGATTGAACGATAAGCCAAAATGTAACTGGCGACCAGAGAGCTAGCTCGCATGTACTTGGGGAAGCTTATTGCTCCCTCCTTACTATTAAGGTCCAATATACTCCGATATGAATGTGTTTAGGCCCTCTTCATAACGCTTACCTGATGTGATGAATCCCTCATTGTGAGTGCCAGTGATTTCGAGAAACCTCTTCGGCTCCTTCGCTATTTCAAATAGTCGCCACCCGTGGCTAAATGGCATTATTTCATCGTCGCGACTGTGAATAATGAGAACCGGGCAATTTATTCTAGCTAGGTACTCTGCCGTGTTGTATTTGAAACGTAAAAGCAGCCTGACGGGAACGTAAGGATACAGTGTGGTCGCGATATCTGGGAGAGACGTGAATGTTGACTCAAGGATAAGCGCCCCCGGCGTTTGGCTTTGAGCTAGCCATGAGGCAACTGCACCCCCGAGCGATCGGCCAAAAACAGCGATCTCGTTTGGGTTTACCTGACGTTCCTCAATTAGGTAGTGCCAGGCAGCCTCTGCGTCT
>Ga0114921_10000307_pt1 | contig 20709 bp, 18 predicted proteins | sample BentaG_FD_87016 | JGI IMG/M metagenome (GOLD analysis project Ga0114921, IMG submission 87016) | Deep subsurface microbial communities from South Atlantic Ocean to uncover new lineages of life (NeLLi) - Benguela_00093 metaG | ecosystem: Environmental > Aquatic > Marine > Oceanic > Sediment ... | reverse complement strand
TCCACCATGGGCGCGGGTGCGCTCATGGGAGTGAGCGAACTCGGCGTGGGCCTCAAGGCCTTCCTGTTCTCGCACCACATCGACAGCATCGCAGCCGGGGGACTGATCATCGATGACGTCTGGTACGGCCGCCGCGTGATCACGATCGATCTTCTCGGTGGCCGGCGCCTCGAGGAGGTCAATACCGGCGACCCGATCTCCATCAAGGAAGTCGGCACCGTCGAAGGCGGCTAAGCAGCGTCCTAGCTAAGCTAAGCGCGTGCCGGAGATTCCGGCGCCGGGTCGGTCCCTCTCATCATGACTTGACCAGAAACAATCGACCGCTGTCAGAATTGATTCCGCCCTCTATCCCGGCTCTTCGGATTTGACCGGGCAATCAGCGTGGAGTGGCGTTGAACGACTCGCAGTAGGCGTTCTGCCAGGGCGCGCCGGGTTCGATGAACGCGGTGTCGATGCGCGAGAGGCGACACCAGTCGCGCATCGCGTGGGCGGTGAGTTCGGTGCTGTTGTCCATCCTGATGTTGGCCGGCCATCGGCCGGACCCACTGCCTACGTTCCATAGCCATACACCGTTCCATAGCCAGCGGTTTTGGGACGCCCTACCCGAAATCCCCCGCCTTCCGGTGAGGCCCCCAAATGCGTACGCACCCGATTCAGCAGCATCTACCGTGCAGAGCTTTAGGTGGCACGGGGGGTCCCCCCGTTGGTCTCGACAACATCTTCTGGCAAAATTCATCCACGCACCGGTGAGCACCGCTAACCAATAACCGACGGAGGGCTTCATGACCGCATCGATTGCTGCCGCTATCGACTCGCCAGATCTACAAACTCTGCTGGATTCCGGCGCGCCGCCGCACCTGATCGACGTGCGCACACCGGGGGAGTTCGAAACCGTACATATCGCCGGGGCCTACAACGTGCCGCTCGATCTGCTGCGCAAGCACTGCGAAGATGTCAGCGCACACCTGAATCAGGACGTCGTCCTGGTGTGCCGCTCCGGTCAGCGCGCAACGCAGGCTGACGAGGTATTGCGCAAATCCGGATTGACCGACGTGCAAGTCCTCGACGGCGGCATCACCGCCTGGGAGGCCAACGGCTTCGCGGTCAACCGCGGTGCTCAGCGCTGGGATCTGGAACGTCAGGTCCGCCTGGTCGCCGGCTCGATCGCCGCCATCAGCGTGCTGAGCAGCATTATCATTCCGCGTCTTAAATGGGTGGCCGCAGCGATCGGCGCGGGTTTGGCCGGTGGGGCGTTGACCAACACCTGTGCCATGGGGATGGTGCTGACGCGGCTGCCCTACAACCGTGGTGCCAAGTGCGACGCGAAGACAATCGTGGCCCAACTCGCCGATGCGTCGGCGAAAACTGGCTAACTAACAATCGACGGTTGGAATCAGTACCCTCGAACAGCGGAAACACCGCGAAAAAGGAGGATGCCATGGCTGTGGAAGAAAGTATGCTCGAAGTCGACGTGTTCTGGTCCATGCGAAGCCCTTACTGCTACATCTCGCTCGACCGTTGCCTCGAGTACCAGAAGCAGTACCACCTCAATCTGAACCTGAAGATCGTTTATCCCATCGCGATCAAGGACCCGAGCTGGTTCGAGGCTGCCAGGGCGATGAAGTATCGACTTCCGTATCAGAACGTCGACATCTTCCGGACCGCTGCCTTTCACGGTGTGCAAATGGTATATCCGAATCCGGATCCTGTCGCACAGAAGCCAACCAAAGACAGCCCGTACGGACAAATCCTGCCCTTTGGTGGTATGGGCGGCGACAAATTGCATGATCAGCAGCTCGACATCGAGATGCTGGTTCGGACCGCCGTCGGCGCCGAACGGTTGGGGAAGGGGTGGGAGTATCTGAACGAAGTGATGCGGTTGGTATGGAATGGCCAGAAGGTACCGTGGAACGCCAACGACTACGCACACGTGCGCAACGCGATCGAGGCCGCCGGGATCGATGCCGATTCGCTCATCGAGGATGTGAAGGCGAGCCCGGGCAAGTACGACGAGATGGTCCAGGAAAACATGGATCTGCAGCTCATGAATGACTGTGGTCACACAGGTGTTCCCTGCTTCGTCTTCCGAGGAGAGCCTTTCTTTGGTCAGGATCGGATGGACATGCTCATCTGGCGGTTGAAGCAGTATGGACTCGAACAACGCGAAGACTACAAGCCCAGTTTGCGGGCGCAGGTGGAGCATTTTGGCAGCGACTGAATTGTCGGTCAGTTCGGGTCCGGCGTGCCACAGCGAATGTTCCTTTGGAGGCTCTTCAAACTTAAGCGGGCAGTTGTGATTTCGCTCTCATGTGGCGTGTCGTTGGCTCACCTGAGCCGGGACGAAATTACATCGAATAGGCGCTCTGCGATGTGAAGATCACTCGCGCGCTCCAGTTCACGAATGCCCGTGGCGCTGGTGACATTGATTTCGGTCATGAAGTCTCCGATGACGTCGATTCCGCTGAAAATTAAACCTCTGTCCCGAAGCGCCGGCCCAATCTGTTCGCAAATCCAAAAGTCTCGGTCAGTGAGTGGCCTGATTTCTGTTCGTGCGCCAGCAACCATATTGCCGCGATGATCGCCTTTAGACGGGATGCGAGCCAGCGCCAGGGGAACTGGCTGACCAGCAATCAGGATGATTCGTTTGTCACCAGATTCAGTGATCTCAGGAAGATACTTCTGTACCATTGCGAAGCGCGAGCCGTTATCTGTAACTGTCTCCAAAATCACATTCCGATTGCCGTCTTCGGCATCGGTAACGAATACAGACTGACCGCCCATGAGGTCCAGCGGTTTGACGATCACCTTGTGATGCTCGGTAATGAAGGCGCGCATAGCTTCCAGCGAACGACTGATCAATGTCGGCGGGGCACAATTCGGAAACCAGGCTAAGGACGCCTTTTCGTTGGTGTCTCTCAGGCTTTGCGCTCGGTTAACGACCACGCTGCCTTCATCTTCGGGCTGCTCAAGAATGTAAGTAGAGACGACGTATTCCATATCGAATGGAGGATCCTTGCGCATGAGGATGACGTCCATGTCACTCAGCCTAACTTCAGCAACCTCGCCAAGATCGAACCAACTCGTTGGATCATCTGCGACTTGGAGATTGGTCAGGCGGCCGAAGGCCTCCCCGTCACGTAACCAGATCTCGTTCAATCCTCCATAGTGAATCTTCCACTCACGCCTCTGGGCTTCCAGCAGCATTGCCAGAGTGCTGTCTTTGTGAGGCACGATGGATTCGATTGGATCCATTATTACGGCCAGTTTTCGACTGCTCACGACAACGTCTCCCCGCAGATGCCCCGCACCGCGCCGCGTCCGATATGCGCTCTAGAAACTCGAGCGGCTCGACTGCCGACACTTGTTGGTATGCCCGGTTTAGTTGATCCAGCGTTGTGCATTGCGAATCTCCGATCAACCCTCAGTTCGTAATGCTAGAACGCGAGTTTCGAGCCCGACGACGTGCGGGTCTGAAACGTTGAGATGCCGCAGGGCACGCGCCCATTCGAGGAGATATTCAATGTTAGTGCTACTCCGTCCGACACAAGGATCTACTTTCTCAGATCCCGTCGGGCCAGCGCAGTGGCTTGGTGACAAACGGCGGAATCGGTTCATCGCGCATCGTCAGCCCGTTCTGCCGCAGGCGGAAGAACAGATAGTCGAATCGATCCTGTCCGAAGAACGGCTCGCCGCGGAACGACATATTGGGCACACCCGCGTGACCTGTCGCGTAGAACTTAAGTTGCTGTTCCTTCCAGACGGCGTCGTACTTCACGTGATTGGCCTGGATATCCTTGATCGTGTCGTCGTAGTTCAGGCCCGTCTTCTCGAAGGCCGCCGGGATGTTCTCCGGCCAGTAGGCCGACTTGCCTGCCCCGCCCCAGACAACCGGGCCGGTGTGGAGCAGGAACTCGAGGGATTTGCCCGCCAGCTCGGCGGCATTGGCCAGGCGCACCATCCACAGGATGTAGATCTGCTCCTCGAGCGGGGCGGTTTCCATCCAGTTGAGGTTCTTCGCGGGTCCGATCGGCCAGAAGTTCTGTATGACGGGATCCGGGTAAGCGTATTTGATCGGAACGCCATGGAACTGCCCACAGAGCACAAAATCGTTAAGTGCGTTTCCCAACCAGTACCACCGGCCGCCCTTTTTGGGAGGTTGAGCATGGTCCCCAACAACTTGCTGGGAACTGCCCCCGAGCCCGGGTGTGCGGATCGCGATCGGGAAGATCACGTGCATGTTCACCTGGACGTTGTAGTTCATCTGGAGCCAGGCCAGCCGAGGGACGACGAGGTAGCTGTACGGACTGCGAATCGAATCGTAGCAGTCGATAACCAGCGGGTTCTCGGCAAGTTTGGGCTCCGGATCGATCTCCATCTTTTCGAGAGAATCTTCATTCTTCCAGCTATGTGCGGTGTTGTCCCAGTGCCGCCAGCACCAGTTACCTTCGTGGTCTTCCGGATTTCCCGCTCCGAGATCCGGAAGTGGCAGTTCGGGAATCTCGAAACTGGAATTGCCCGTTCGTGCACGCATTTCTGCCGTCTGCTCAGTCACCCAGTCGGTGGCCATGTCGTTATCCCTTTCGGATTAGCCAAACAATTGTTCGCTTCGATCCACACCACATTCACTCGCTCGCCTCGATTTTTCACGGGTGGTGGGCCAGGCGGCGAACACCGGCTCAACGTCGCGATTACCCGCGCCCTGCTGGAGGGTATCGTCAGGTTGTTGACCTGGTGCGGTGTTTCGCGGATCGGTCGTTGTGGCGATTGCGGTGAGGTACAAGGGCTACTGGCATCCGATCGAGGTCATCGGGCGTTTTCCGGACCGCGTTTTCGCGTCCATTTATGCGGCTAGCTGTGAATTTAGGTACTCGGTGCGGGCCTCGTGCGGTGTCCGGTAGCCGAGTGCGGAATGAATTCGTCGATGATTATAGAACAGTTCGATCCAGGCGGCAATATCGGCCTTCGCTTTCTTTCGTGTCGGATACACCATCAGATACACACGCTCGTTTTTCAGGGTAGCGAAAAAAGACTCCGCGAGCGCATTGTCCCAACATTGGCCGGTGCGGCCAACCGAATGCCGTAACCCAAGCTCATCGAGTTTCTGGCGGTATTCGGTCGAGGTGTATTGCGAACCGCGATCGGAATGCATAATGCAATCCGGTTCGAGCCGGTGATTGCGCATCGCCATATCGACAGCTTCGAGCACGAGTTCGGTGCGCATATGCTCGGCCATCGCATACCCGATCACCTCGCGGGTGGCGCAGTCGATGAGCGAAGCCAAATACAGCCAGCCCTGCCAGGTCCTGATGTAGGTGATGTCGCCGACGACCTTGGTGCCCGGTCGTGCGGCGGTGAAATCGCGGTTGACCAGATCGACACCGCCCGGGGCGTCGGGGTCCGGGTCGGTGGTGGTTCGAAATGGCCTGGGCTGCACCGCTACCAGGCCCAGCTTGCCCATCAGATCACGGACCAACTCAGGGCCGACCCGCTCGCCGGTGCACAGCAATTCGGCGTGGATGCGCCGATAGCCGTAGGTGCCGCCGAACGCTTCGAACAGGGCGCCGACCTTCTCGGCGAGCAGCTCGCGGCGCTGCTGGGCAGCGCTAGCCGGCCGGGTCCTCCACTCGTAGAAACCGGACTTGGATACCTCCAGCAGCCCACACATCCGCTCGACGCTGGGGAGCTCTGCAGGCTGCGCACATTCGGCATCGATGAACGCGAACTTCTCGCTCACCGTGGCTCCCTGGCGAAGTGCGCTGCTACTTTTTTTAAGAAACTGTTCTCAATTTCCAGCTCCCGATTCCGGTGCGCGAGTTCCCGCAACAGGGCACGCTCGGACAATTCCAGCGGCGGCTCCTCGCCCGCATGCGCAGCCCGGTATTTCTTCACCCAGGTACCGACAGTCGTCTCATTCAGCCCATACTCACGGGCCACCTCAGCGATCGACCGATTCGACTCGACAATGAGCTTGGCAATCTCGTCACGAAACTCTGGCTTGTATTTCCCATATTTCCCAGTCAATTCCTTACATCCTTTCCGGATCGGACCCTATTTGGTCCGCAGTCCGGAAAGCGGGAGGCACGCCAGGGCAAGGGGCCGGTTGATCTTGGTCGGCGTGTCTTAACAGAGTCGGCGTGTCTTAACAGATGAGGGTCCTTAGCCTTCGGAAGTCTGGATCGAATCGCGGTGCGGTGGAACAAGACCCGCTGGCGCTGCAAGGAGGACTGCTGCGGGTAGTACACGTTCATCAAGGCGCTCAACCAGGTCCCGGCGCCGTGGCGTAGGACGCTGCGGCTCCGTGACCAGATGGGGGCGGCGATTGGAAAGGCGGTCCGCACCCGCCAATCATGGCAGGCGCCACTCAGGACCAGGCAACTACGCCCCTGCTAAGTCGGTAGAGCCGGTAAACGAGCGTGCGGCCCTGGTGGCCAAGGCCTCGCGGGTGAACTCGTCGATGATGTTGAGGAACCGCAACTGGCGGCCGCCGCTAGTCATGTCGTACTGGAAGTCCAACGCCCACAACTGATCTGGGTGGCGGTTTGGAGCCGCTCACCGCGCTGCGGGCCAATCCGCGCCCGCTCGCGGATCCTGGGCGGGCGTTTGAGGCCTTCTTCGGGCCACAGCCGCCGAGTCCGTTTTTTATTCACCACCATGCCCTCGGAGCGGACAAGGGCGTGCGCCTTGCGCCACCCACTAAGGCCTGCTCGGCGAGCAGCTTCTTGAGCCGCAGGTCACCCAAGCGGGGGGCACACGATTCATGAGTCACACCCCAGCCAGACGGCGACACCGATCCTGTCAGCCGGATAATTTGGGAGTGGGAGGTCAGAGTTCGCGCCTAGCCCTTTTTTGATCCGCTCTGGCGCTGCGTCTTCGGTGATCTCGCTGGCTATATGCTCGCTACACTCGTCAAAAACGCTCTCCGGAGAGATCCCGGGCCGCATCAAGGCAAGGAAGATCCCAGAATGAAGATGGTGATACTTACCCTGCTACTGGTCATTGCGCTCGGGTGTTCCGAGCAGAGCAGCGAATCGCAAGCTCCCGCGGAAGTGCCCACAGTCGTCGCAGATGCGGTTTATCAAAATGGTCGAATCTACACCGTCGATGACGCGAAACCCTGGGCCGATGCTCTCGCTATCAAGGATGGCCGGATACTGGTCGTGGGCGGCGAGGACGACGTCGCGGTAGTGACTGGTGACAGCACGGAAGTGGTGGATCTCGCTGGTCGATTCGTTATGCCGGGTCTCGTCGACACCCATACCCACCCGTTCGACAGTGCCTTCCAGATCCTGGACCAGTTGGTGTTGGAGGATCCGGAAACTCCCGAGGACGTCCAGCAGCAGGTAGCGGCATACGCGGCTGCGAACCCTGACAAGGAGTGGATTCTTGGTCTGGCCTGGCCCAAGGGCATGTTTCCCGGAGAAAATCCCCATCGCTCGGTGCTGGATGAAGTCGTTCCGGACACGCCGACCTGCCTGATGGATCAGGGTGGGCACGCCAACTGGTGCAATACCAAGGCCCTGGAACTGACCGGCATCATGGCCCCGGACTTCGAAGTGCCGGTGAATGGCGTCGTGGAGCGGGACGCGGACGGCGCGCCATCCGGAACGATTCGGGAAACGGCGGTTGGTCACGTGAAGAGGTTCACACCGAAAGCTTCGCCGGAGTTATACGCACGGGCGATCGACTACGTTCAGGACCTTTTTCTCAGCAAAGGCGTCACGGCTCAGAGAACGGCGGAGGGTGACGAGAACGACCTGATCGCGCTGAAGACAAAGGCAGATACCGGTGAGATCAAGATGCACTGGGCAATCGGTATGAATGTCAACTTCGCCCAGTCGACCTACACGTTCGATGAACGATTTCAGCAGATCGCCAATCGAGGGAATTACGCATCGGAGTTCATCAATCCTGACTTCGCGAAGATCTTTGTGGATGCCGATGTCAGCGGCTACGGCATCTGGATGCTGGAACCGTTCCCGGGTACCGACGGCAACCACGGCGTCCCCGTCATCGAGATTGACGATCTCAATCGATGGACGGCCGAGCTCGATGAGCAGGGAATCAGCGTTCAGTATCATGCCATTGGCAGTCGGTCGATCGAAGCGGTCGCAGACGCGCTCGAAGCCGCTGCCGAAGCGAATGGCGGCAGGTTGAAGACGCGCCACTACCCCGATCACAACGGACTGCCCACAGCCCGGGACATAGAGCGGTTTACGCGCTTGAACGGGCTGATCGGGTATGCGCCGTATTTCGGTTTCGAGTTCCCGAGCGTCCATGATTCTTATGCGGAATTTCTGGGTGAGGAAAAGCTCGGCGAACTTCAACCGGCTCGCGACACGATAGACGGAGGGGCGATCATTGCCACGGGCACGGATTGGTCCAGCCTTCCTCAGGAACCATTTCCCCTGATCGAAGGTATGGTGCATCGTCGCAATCCGTGGGTTCCGGCGTCCGAGTCCACGCCGAACAACGCGGCTCAGGCCATCACCCTCGACGAGGCAATCAAGGCATATACGTTGTGGGGCGCCCACGCACTTCTTGCCGAGGATCGAATCGGCTCGATTGAAGCGGGCAAGTACGCGGATTTCATCGTGCTGGACCGCAATCTCCTGGAGATCCCCGTAGACGACATCGACTCTACGGAGGTTCTGAAAACCGTATTCAACGGGCACGTCGTGTATAGCAAGTGAGTCAACGGCACGCATCAAGGATGAAATCTCTATGAAAAAGTCCGTGCTGGGAATCGTCACTTCGGCTCTGTTTTTACTAGCCTCCTGTTCAGGGGCCAGCGAACCGGGGAGGCCGGGGAGCGCTCCGAGGTATGCGCACGAGGGCGCGACCCTCATCACCGATGTCCGGGTCATCGATGGTCTCGGTAACACCCCTGCCGAGAATCAGGACGTGCTCATCACAGACGGCGCGATTCAGGCAGTCGGCCCAACCGGAACGCTGGACCCACCCGCCGGGATACGCAGCCTCGATGGATCGGGCCTCACCGTCCTGCCTGGGCTGATCGACATGCACATTCACCTAAAAGGGGGGTGGACGGGTGGCAACGCAATGCCGGAAAAATATTCCGCAGGTCGCAGCGACCCTGACATTCAGCAGACGTTGTCCGCATTTCTGTATTCCGGCGTGACAACGGTGCTTGACGTGGGGAACCCGACTGTCTGGACCGCGACCCAGCGAGATCGGATCAACAGCGGGACACTGTTCGGTCCGCGTTTCTTCGGAACGGGCATGGTGTTCAGTCAGGTGCCATCGGGTTGGGACGGCGCGGCCGAGGCTGAAGGCGCAACAGATCCGGCCGAATTCAGCACCAAGGTGACGTCGTCGGATCCCGCTCATCTCAACGCACTTCTCGACGAGTATGTCGAAAATGACATCAACATCATCAAGCTCTACTCCGGCATGTCTGCGCTGGCGGCAACGTTTCTGCTGAGAGAGGCGAGCAAACGAGACATCATCGCCATAGCCGATCTTTGGCAACTCAACATGGACGTAGACTGGATGCGAATGACGGGTCTGAATGGGTGGGCGCACTCGACGCCGTTCGAGGTTCCTGACAGCGCCAATGCCTGGATGGCGCAAAACGACCGCTTCGTCATCGCGACGGCCGTCGTGGGCGAAAAGATGTCCGGCTTGCGGGTCAAGGAAGACGACGAGCAGAGCTTTTTCGACAATCCGCTGGTCATGGACATCTGGGGAAGGGAAGTGGTCGAAGACTTCTATGCGAGCTATCCACAGGTGCGTCATGATCTGTACGAAGGACCCGAGTCGTTTTATCAGGTCTACAATTTCGGGGACTTGTCGGGTTTCAGGGACGCATTCTTGAAAAACATCAAGAGCGCGTGGGATGCGGGGGTTCTGGTCGCCGGGGGTACCGACGCGCCGGCATATCCATCCTTGTGGTCAGGCGAGACGATGCACAGGGAGCTGGAGCTGTTCGTGATGGCCGGCTTGTCACCGGCCGATGCGATCAAGGCGTGTACGTTCAATGCGGCAACGATCCTCAGGTCCGAGGACGAATTTGGATCGATCCAGCCGGGACTATCGGCGGATCTGCTGATTGTGGAAGGTAATCCGGCGGTCAATGTTTCGGATTCCCGAAAGGTGCGTCACGTGTTCCTCAAAGGGAAGGAGATCGACCGGACCTCCCTCACCCGATAGTCTCAAGAATTTCGTGCCCGAGCGGATAAGAGGCATTAGGTTGGTCGAATGGGGTGTTTGAGGTCTCCGGCCCGCTCACAAGAGGTGACCACCAGCGCCACCCCACCATTGGTTTCCTGACAGCAGTCCAGCAGTCGCAACGGCGCGGCGATCCACCACGAATTCTGATGGTCCTCAATGGTGATCCGCTTCTGGCAGAAGTAGGCCTTCGGGTTTCTCGCAGCGTGCTTGCGGTCGGCAACCGAAATCGCCCCGAAGTCACGGCTGGTGGCACCCGACAGGTGCATGTAGCGCTTGGCGATCATCGCGACCTGAGCCGCGGGAGTGCTCAGGCCAGGCGGATAGCAGAATGGGCTGCCCTGAGCTGCAGCGCGGCAGGTCAACAGCTGTCAAGCTCAGGCGGCCCGAGAATGTTGTCCAACCATGGTTGAAGCTTGACTGTTGCGTACTTCTGCCGCCATCCCAGGTGGGCGTCGGGGCGGATCAGCAGAGTGTCGGATACCGCGGCGTCAAGTACCACAACTTCATCGCCCAACCGGCCGATCGCCCGGGCGTGTGCCGGGGTGACGCCACCGCCAGTTGGTATGACCAGCGCCCACCGTCCAGCGAGCTCCCGGTGCAAGCTGGTGGCGGTACCGTCGCGTCGGCGGCAGTCCATGCCGGGTACCCGATCACCTGGACGTAGGCCGACCGGAATCTGCATCTTCGGTGCCACCGGGCCGTGCCGATAGGACACCGAGAGCTGACTCGCCTGAGCAAGCAAGCGATCCTGCAGCATCGGGCGGTTCAGTACCGGAAGAATCAACCGATCACGGAGCAGCTTGGTGATGGGGTTGGTACCGAGCAGAACTTTGGTAACCACGGTCGTCCCGGCTACTACGTCTTTCGCAACAGGCCTGCGCTCGGCCTCGTAGCTGTCCAACAGCGTTTCGGCCGCGAGGCCCTTGGCCACCAGCACCAGCTTCCACGCTAGGTTCTCCGCGTCGCCGATACCGGTGTTCAGCCCTTGCCCCCCGAAGGGACTGTGTATGTGGGCCGCGTCGCCGGCCAGCAAGATCCGGCCCCGGCGGTAGTGCGACGCAATTCGACGTTGGATCCTGAATGTCGAGGTCCACTGGGCGGCACCGATATTTGCCCGCGTCATGCCGGTACGCGTCGGCAGCAACCGGCTTAGTTGAGCGAGGACATCGCCTTCCTCGGCAGAGACGTCAGCCATCAGGCGCCAACGATTCGTGCCCGGCAACGGAAAGATCGCGAACATTCCGTCTTGGTGCAGCCAAACGCCGGTGCCGTCGCGGCCGAGAGGAAGGTCGGCGTGCACGTCCGCGAGTAGGAACCGCTCGACGACAGGCGCACCGGGGAAGTCGATGCCAGAGATCTTGCGCACCATGCTGTGTGCTCCATCGCAGCCGACCAGCCAGTCGGCACGGACGATCCTCCCCCGATCACCGACGGTTACGGCGACACCGTCCGCGTCGGATTTCGCATCGATCACGGGTGCGCCCCACTCGACGCGCCCGCCCAACTCGCTGAATCTCCGGCGCAACTCGGCTTCGATTTCGGCCTGGGAGATGATCAGGATCGGGTGGCTTTTGTCGACGAGCCACCGTCCCAGCTCTAAACACAGGATTGGGCGCTCGCCGGCATATACCGTCGCACTCATGGTCTTAATGGCACGCTCGGCAAGATCACCCAGAGCATCGATGCGGTCGAGTACCTCTACCCCACGCGGCTGCAAGGCCAATGCCCGCGACGTCGTCGCCGGTCGGGCCGCCGAATCAAAGACGCGCACGGAGACTCCGCGCTCTAGCAGCGCACACGCCAGGGTCAGCCCGGTAGGTCCGGCTCCTGCGATCACATCGTCCACCATGTCCACCATGTCCACCGCGTCCACCATGTGTTTCCTCAGCTTCGTAGCGTTGTCGAGAGCCGAGACAACGTTACTGAAACCGGCGACCGTTCACCCCTGGACGCCGGCCGATGATCAACGTGATGAATCGAGACCCCAGTCGTGAACATTGTTCTTTCGCATCCCATCGTTGACGCCGTTCTGAACCGGTATCGCGAAGACCTGGGCGCCGACCTGCAGGCATACCGCAATCACGTCTACCGCTCTCTGAACTATCACCAACTACTGCTGGACAGCGTGGTCCCAGACTCGGCTGCGTTGGCCTGGGCTGTGCACGATTTGGGTATCTGGACGGCGAACACCTTCGACTACTTGGAAAAATCTGCTGACCTGGCCCTGCCGTTCGCCAGCGAATTCGGCATCACCGACGTCGCGGGCGTCCGCAGGATGGTTACCGAGCACCATCGGTTGCGATCAGCTGGCGACGAACTGACCGAGACCTTCCGGGTGGCCGATCGAATCGACGTCAGCCGGGGAATCCTGGCCGGCCGGATCGGCCGGTCCTCGGTCAAGGCGGTTGTCGCCGAACTACCGTATCTGGGCTTTCACGCCTTCTTGGTCCGCGGACTGACCCGCTATGCCGTCCACAATCCCACCAGGCCGCTACCGATGCTGCGGTGGTGACCGCAGGGCACTCAGGCATCGACATATGTCAATATAGATGAATGTCGAATCTAGTTTGGACGGCGTCCGGGGTGCCGGCTGAAGTCTCGGAGTGTTGTTCGCCGTTGACGCGGGAACCGTTGACCGCGGATGCGGCCACCGAGTTGGCGCGGATGTTCAAGGCGTTGGCGGATCCGGCTCGGCTGCGGTTGATGAGTCTGGTCGCCAGCCACGAGGGCGGTGAGGCATGCGTGTGTGACATCTCCGGCTCGTTCGACCTGACTCAGCCGACCATCTCCCATCACCTGAAAGTGTTGCGGCAGGCCGGTCTGCTCGACTGCGAGCGCCGCGCGACGTGGGTCTACTACCGCGTGGTTCCCGAGGCGTTGACCGCATTGTCGATGCTGCTCAGCGTCAATGGCGATGCCGCGCCCACGATGGCGGCACCAGCATGACAGACACCCTCGACCCCGACGCCGCACCCGCGATGGCGGGCAAGCTTTCGACGCTCGACCGGCTCTTACCGGTGTGGATAGGCGTGGCCATGGCCGCGGGCCTGCTCCTGGGTCGGTGGATCCCCGGGCTGAACATGGCCCTGGAAAAAGTGCAGATTGACGGCATCTCGTTGCCGATCGCCTTGGGCCTGTTGATCATGATGTATCCGGTGCTGGCCAAGGTTCGCTACGACCGCCTCGACAGCGTCACCGGTGACCGCAAGCTGCTGATCAGTTCGCTGCTGTTGAACTGGGTGCTGGGCCCGGCGTTGATGTTCGCGCTGGCGTGGCTACTGCTGCCGGATCTGCCCGAATACCGCACCGGACTGATCATCGTCGGGCTGGCGCGCTGCATCGCGATGGTGATCATCTGGAACGACCTGGCCGGCGGCGACCGGGAGGCCGCCGCGGTGCTCGTCGCCCTGAACTCGATCTTCCAGGTCGTCATGTTCGCGGTGCTGGGCTGGTTCTACCTGTCGGTGCTGCCAGGGTGGCTGGGCCTGGAGCAGACAACGATCTCCGCCTCGCCGTGGCAGATCGCCAAATCGGTGCTGATCTTCCTCGGCATCCCCCTGCTGGCCGGATACCTGTCCCGCCGACTTGGAGAACGGGCCAAGGGCCGCGACTGGTACGAGACCACGTTCCTGCCCAGGGTCGGGCCGTGGGCACTCTACGGTCTGCTGTTCACCATCGTGATTCTCTTTGCGCTGCAAGGCGATCAGATCACCAATCGGCCGCTGGATGTTGCGCGCATCGCGCTGCCGCTGCTGGCCTACTTCGCCATCATGTGGGGCGGCGGCTACCTGCTCGGTGCGGCCCTGCGACTGGGCTACGAGCGCACCACCACCCTGGCGTTCACAGCTGCAGGCAACAACTTCGAACTGGCGATCGCGGTGGCCATCGCCACCTACGGCGCCACCTCCGGGCAAGCCCTGGCCGGAGTCGTCGGACCCTTGATCGAAGTACCGGTCCTGGTCGGTCTGGTCTACGTCTCCCTCGCCCTGCGCACCAGACTCTTCCACTCCCAGCCCGAACCAACATCTGCCCGCCGATGACCGACAAACCCAGCGTCCTGTTCGTCTGCGTCCACAATGCCGGACGCTCCCAGATGGCGGCCGCCCTGCTGGCCCACCTGGCCGGTGACCGGATCGAGGTCCGCTCCGCCGGCACCGAACCCGCCGACCGGATCAACCCGGTCGCCGTCGCCGCGATGGCCGAACTCGGCGTCGACATCACCGCCAACACGCCTGAGTTGCTCACTGGCGAGCAGGTGAAGATCAGCGACGTCGTGATCACCATGGGCTGCGGAGACGCCTGCCCCTACTTCCCCGGAGTCACCTACCGCGACTGGAAACTGCCCGACCCCGCCGGCCAACCCCTTGCGGCCGTACGTTCCATCCGCGACCTCATCGCAGACCACGTCCACGCACTGATCACCGAACTATTGATATGATCAATTGATTGCTTATATCGTACCGAGCGATACGCGTAGTCCATCAGGGCCCGACGATGCCGGGCGACCGCACACCTGACGGGAGAACTGCTCTTGCAGACGGCGAGCTTCGATGACCCCCGCACGACTTCGGATCAACCGATGCCGGCCGGCTGGAAGCCTGCGCATAAGCGGGTCAACCCTCGGCCCCAGCGACTCCACACCTGGTTCAACCTGATTCCCGTAGCCGAGTACCAGAAGAGCCGGCCCTCGCGGATCGGTTTCCTCGATACTTTCGTCACCGTCGAGTCGAAGGTCGTCGACGGCGAGCCGAAGTACGACGTGTTCTTCGAGGGAGAGCACCCGATGACGGTCGTCGTCGATATCGGCGTCCTTTTCGTCTGGTACGGCGAAGATCTCTTGAAGCCTGACCGCCCCTTCCCCACCCTGTTCGCCGAGCCGTACGACTCCGCATACGTGACCAGCACCGCGACGCTGTTCGAGGACACTCACGTCATGGACTTCGTCGAGAACGGGTCGGACAATCTGCACTTCCGCGCCGTGCACCTGTGGGAATACTCGAAGATCTACGACCACGTGGTCACCGACGAGACCATCACCCTCAATCAGGACACGCGATTCCGCTACGGCTCATGCTCTGCCCGCCGCACGATCCGGTGGCTGTCGAAGGTGCTTCCCAAGCTGGAGCTCACCCAGGACTACGTCTATCACGGGCCCGGCCTCGCCGTCGTTGGCGCCACGGGCGCTTGGGTACCCCGCATGCACGCCCTGGTTAGCCTGACGCCCGAGGGCGAGAATCGCACCCGGGTCTACGTCACGATCGCGATCGATCCGACGACTTTCCCCTCGGGCGCGGAGGGTCTTTGCCGAGCGGTCACCAGAGGACGCCGACTCTGCGATCTGCTCGCCCGGGTGATGGCGAACTACACCAAGAACGAGTTCGACGTCGACGCGATCATCTGGAAGAACAGGAAGTACCTGGGCGCGTCGGCCCTCCTGCCCTCCGAAAAGCACTTGCGCGACGTGATCGCCTGGGGAGAGACCTTCTACCCGAAGGACTTTCAGGCGCCGCCCACCCCCGAGCGGTCGGTAGACGAACCCCAGTGGTGGCCCCTGGACACTTGCGAGAACCTCACTCCGGAAAAGGTGCATCGCTACACAGTCGACGACGCAGAGCTGATCGCGCGGCGCGATTCCAGTGGCGCGGTTCGGGTCTACGATGCGTTCTGCCCGCATCAAGGGGCCCACCTCGGGTTCGGCGGGGTCATCGATCGCGACTGCCTGCGCTGCCCCTTCCACGGCTTCTACTTCGATGCCGAAGGGCGCTGCATCGGAGCCAACGTCGACAACGAGGCCACCTTCATCAAGTCACTGAAGCTGCGCCCGGTCTCTCATCGCGTGCGCGAAGGACGAATCGAAGTCTGGCTCTGAAGCTCACGCTGGTAGCGACGCCGGCCGCGGCTCGGCAGTGCTATGTAGCATACTGTTACACTTTGTAACATAGTGTTGCGTACTGCGGCAAAGGGGAGAGTTATGTCCGATCGCGTCACGCGCGTCGCGGCCGACCTCGTGGACAGCGCAACGGTGGAGGGTGCACGCCAGAGCCGCTCCGCCAAGCAGCAGCTCGACCATTGGGTCCGCGTCGGAAGGGCGGTGTCCAGCCAGCACACGGCTTCTCGGCGCCGTGTCGAGGCCGCAATCGCCGGGCATCTTCCAATGACTGAACTGACCGTGGAAGAGGGCGTGGTGTTCAACGCCGAAATCTCGGCCGCCATCGAGGAGAACCTGACGCGCACCAGCTACGGTGACGTGCTCGCTGCGCGCGACATCACCACAGTCGCCCTGAACGAGGACGGAGATATCGTCGAGCACCGACCCGACGGCAGCTCGGTTGTGCTGACAGCGAAGCGCTGATCGGCGCCAGAGAACCGGTCAGCACCTCAACCATGCAATGAAACGACTCGATCTGGTCATTGGTCCCAACGGCGCCGGCAAGTCGACCTTCGTCGAGCTCACCTTGGCGCCGCTGCTGCCCGGCATTGTCTTGGTCAACGCCGACGAGATCGCCAAGCAGCGTTGGCCGCACGACGCCGCGTCTCACGCTTATGACGCCGCCGGGGTCGCCGCCGATACCCGATCAACGCTCATCGAGCTGGGCCGTCCGTTCATCGCCGAAACGGTGTTTTCCCACCCGTCCAAGCTCCATCTCGTCCACGCCGCCCGCGCGGCGGGCTACATCGTGGTGTTACACATACTTCTCGTCGCCGAGGACCTCGCCGTAGAGCGCGTCAAGTACCGAGTAAGAGCCGGGGGCCACGACGTGCCGGAGACAAAGATCCGCGAGCGACATCGTCGGATGTGGGCACTCGCCGCCGAAGCCATCGCCGGATGCGACAGCGCGACCGTCTACGACAACAGCCAACTGGACGGCCCACGGATCGTCGCCCAGATGAGCGGAGCCGCCATCATCGGTTCCCCCCCGTGGCCCGCTTGGACACCCGAGTCGCTTCGATCGCGCTGGCCCAACTGTCCTCTCGAAGAACAACGCCTAGCGGGACGTCTTGACCACGAGCGTGCCGACGTTCTTGCCGTCGAACAGCATGTTGATCGCTGTCGGCAGCTGCTCGAAGCCCTCGACGACGGTCTCGAGCGGCGTGAGCCTGCCCTCGGCAATCAGGCCGGCAATCTCGCCGATCGCCTCCGGCGCGCGGCCGAAGTGGTCGAGGATGATGAAGCCCTGCAACGTAACGCGCTGGATGAGCAGGTTCGCGAACGCGCGTGGTCCGGGCGGCGGGTCCGCCGAGTTGTAGCCGGAGATCAGGCCGCAGAGCGCAACTCGCGCGCGCACATTGAGGCGCGCGAAGATCGCGTCCATGATGTCGCCGCCGACGTTCTCGAAGTCGACGTCGATGCCGTCGGGCGTCGCCGCAGCGAGCTGTGCGGCCCAGTCGTCGGCACGGTGGTCGACGGCCGCGTCGAAACCGAGCCGGTCGGTCAGCAGCGCGCACTTCTCGGGGCCGCCCGCGATCCCGACGACACGCGCGCCGTCGTACTTGGCGAGCTGGCCCGCGACCGAGCCGACCGCGCCGGCCGCGGCCGACACGACAACCGTCTCGCCCGGCTGCGGCTTGCCGATATCGCGCATCCCGATCCACGCGGTGAGCCCGGTCATCCCGAGAGCGCCGAGGTAGGCGCTCGGCGAGACGCCCTCGGCGACGTCGACCGGCAGCAAAGGCATCGCGTCCGACGCGACCGCGTACTCCTGCCAGCCGACGAGACCCTGCACGGTCTGGCCGACCGCATAGTTCGGATTGTTCGACGCGACGACCTCGCCGAGCCCGCCCGCGCGCATGACCTCTCCGATGCCGACCGGCGGCAGGTACGTCGGTGTCTCGTCGATCCACATACGGTTTGTCGGGTCGAGCGAGATCCAGTCGACGCGCACGAGCGCCTCGCCATCCCCGATCTCGGGCACCGCCTCCTCGCTGAGCTCGAAGGTGTCCGGGCCGATACGCCCGGAAGGACGCTCGCGGAGGAGGAAGCGGCGGTTTTGATCGGGCATGAACGCACCGTACCGGACGCGGTTCGCCGGCCCCCGGGAGCTGCTCGGCAACGCCCCGGCCCGTAAACTGCTGATCAACACCGACCCGCCATGGGCAGCGAGGCGATGGATCGGGCCAGGCCTGACCGCCCGACATGAATAGCCTGACCGCCCGACATGAATAGAGAGAGCAACTCTGTGACCGCATACCGTTCCAGCTGGCTCGATGATGATCTCGACGCGCTGCGGCAGCTCGCGCGCTCGTTCTGCGAGAAGGAGATCAAACCCAACGCCGATAAGTTCATCGACCGGCATCACGTCGATCGCGACCTGTGGCACAAGGCCGGCGAACTGGGCCTGCTGTGCATGTCGATCCCGGTGGAATTCGGTGGCGGCGGAGGCAATTTCGCGCACGAGGCGGTGCTGCTCGAGGAGCAAGCTCGAATTGGTGACACCTCGTGGGGCCAGTCCGTACACAGCGGGATCGTTGCGCACTATCTCAACGCCTACGGTACCGACGAACAGAAGCGGCAGTGGCTGCCGAAGATGGCCAGCGGTGAGGTGGTCGGCGCGATAGCGATGACCGAGCCGGGAACCGGGTCGGATCTGCAGGCCATCAAGACCAAAGCCATCCGCGAAGGCGACGAATATGTGGTCAACGGTTCGAAGACGTTCATCACCAATGGCTCTCAGGCTGATCTGATCGTCGTCGTCGCCAAGACCGACACCACCGAAGGAGCCGGCGGGATCTCGCTGGTGCTCGTCGAGGCGGACCGGCCCGGTTTCCGGCGTGGCCGGGTGCTGGACAAGGTCGGCCAGAAGGGCCAGGACACCTCTGAGCTGTTCTTTGAGGACGTGCGGGTTCCGACATCGAATCTTCTGGGTGTCGAAGAAGGTCAAGGCTTTGTGCAGCTCATGCTGCAACTACCCCAGGAGCGGTTGATCATCGCGGTCGGATCGGTCGCTGGCATGGAGGAGGCATTGACGCAGACAGTGCAATACACCAAGGAACGGCACGCTTTCGGCAAGCCGATCTTCGCCTTCCAGAACACGAAGTTCAAACTAGCCGAGATTGCCACCGACGCGCGGATCGCGCGAGTGTTCGTCGACGACTGCGTTTCTCGACATCTCAACGGGGAACTCGACATTCCGACGGTCGCGATGGCGAAATGGTGGACCACCGAACGCGCGATGGCCGCGCTCGATGAATGCCTGCAGCTCTTCGGCGGCTACGGGTACATGACCGAGTACCCTATCGCCCGCGCCTGGGCCGACGGCCGTGTCCAGAAGATCTACGCGGGTACCAACGAGATCATGAAGGAAATCATCGCCAGGTCGCTCTAGACGGCAGGCCCAGCCCGCGTTCGAGCGGGAATCTGATCGGACGGGACGTCATGCGCGCAAGGGGTTTGTCCAACGAAGTCCCGGAAAGCGCATGAAATCTGTATCTGCAGAGGCTATTTCGACTCCGTGATCGACTGCGAGGGCGGCCAGTTGCGCATCAGGGACTAAATTGCCCGTCATCTCCACTTGGGCACGGAGTCTCGCGTAGACCCGAGCTGTGATTTCCGTTGCGGGTGGAATCCAGACGATGGGGACTGCCAGCCAGTCTTCTATGTACCTCCACGCGTCGGCGGCGGACAGTGGGTTTTCGGTGACTCACGGGTGTGTGACGATCCGGAGGAACGCGCCAATGCTCTGCCAAGGGAGCCCGACTCGGCTATCATCGTCGAGTGTTTCCTGTAGCCAGGCTGCAGCCGATGCGTTATGGGTGCTGTTCTCGTCCACTGCGCACAGCAGCAGGTTCGCATCAACGATCATCGTCGAGCAGATCAAGCACGTCCGCGACGTTCGTGACGTCAACCTTGAACCCGATCTTCGCAGTTCTTTCCCGTCGAAGTAAGCATGTCGATTACCGTCGAGGTGGTGGTTCGAGTTTGGCGCCCGCAGTAGGCTTCGAAGATGTTCGCGGGGGTCGCGGTGCGCGAGTGGCGCACTCGCCGGCGTATCAGCCAGATGGAGCTGCTCACAGCAAGTGAGGATCGAAAGTTACCCGTTGGGCGGTGGTGCAGGTCCATCTGGTAGTGCTGGTTCAGTTGATGGAGATTCCTGAAGAGAAATTTCGGTTGTACTTGAGGCCGAAGACATTCATGCTGACGAATCCATTCTGGGTTAAAGGACGGTTCTAGTGGTGACGAAAAGGCGGGCGGTATCAATTAGTTTATTGTCGATGACGGCTGTTTGTTCGGCAATAACACTTTCAGCACCAACGGCTAAAGCCGACGAATGCGATTATCCCGCTGTCGGCATTGGCGTGAACGTGCTCGTCGGGCAGGGTGAATTTTGCGACTTTCCCACCGAGATCAATGGGAGTCACTGGCACTGCGAGGGCGGCCTTTTCGGTTTCAGCGGTGGGGGCATAAGCGGCCTAAGCATCGGCGGCTTTAACATTGGCGGAAAGAGTTGCACCTGGCGGTGCCCTGACAACACGCCGGCACCGGCACCGAATCCTCCTGGCGCGTGGAAATCGTATATGATC
>Ga0114921_10000305_pt1 | contig 20750 bp, 14 predicted proteins | sample BentaG_FD_87016 | JGI IMG/M metagenome (GOLD analysis project Ga0114921, IMG submission 87016) | Deep subsurface microbial communities from South Atlantic Ocean to uncover new lineages of life (NeLLi) - Benguela_00093 metaG | ecosystem: Environmental > Aquatic > Marine > Oceanic > Sediment ... | reverse complement strand
ATCCAGTCTGGGTTTGATGAGTCAAACCCCTACGAAATCTTTATTTTTTTTTACCATTTACTATTTACCATTTACAAAAAATTCAGCAATTTTATGGTGTAGTAATTCAGTAATCTTTTTCTTCCTTACTCCTTGCTTTTGACGGTCCATCAAGGGGGCGGGTTTACACCTTTTCTTAATTGTGGTAAATATGAGGTGGCTTTATAAGATTAGATCTGAAAGGATTAATAAATGTGTGAATTAAGGGATGTATTCATAGTCAGTGCTGCGCGGACAGCCATAGGCAGTTTCTTAGGAACTCTTAAGAATTTTACGGCACCCGAGTTAGGCGGCTTTGCCATCAAGGAAGCCGTAAAGAGGGCTGGCCTTATAGGGGAAGATATTGAGGAAGTCATTTTGGGGAATGTGGTTTCAGCAGGTATCGGTCAGGCTCCTGCCAAGCAGGCGGCAATGAAAGGGGGCATTCCTCCTACTGTAAGCTGTTTTGCTGTCAATAAGGTCTGCGGTTCCGCCTTGAAAGCAATCGCCTTGGCAACTCAAGCAATCCAGCTTGAAGAGAAGAATATCATAGTCGCAGGTGGAATGGAAAGCATGAGTAAGTCTCCTCATCTAGTATGGGGCGCGAGGGAAGGTGTGAAATTTGGAGATCTGAAGATGAAGGACTCCATGATCCTTGATGGACTCTGGTGTGCTTTTGAAGATATGCACATGGGAATGACTGGAGAAGTCGTTGCAGAAAAGTTTGGCGCATCCCGGGAAGAGCAGGACGAATATACCTTTAGCAGTCAACAGAAAGCAGTGCACGCCATTGAAGAAGGCTATTTCAAGGATGAGATAGTTCCTATTAAAGTACCTCAAAGAAAAGGTGAGCCCATTATTTTTGCTGTGGATGAGGGCCCACGTAAGGATACAACACTGGAGAAATTGGCTAAACTTAAGCCTGTTTTCAAAAAAGATGGGACAGTTACGGCCGGAAATGCGTCTACTCTAAATGACGGGGCTTCTGCAGTTGTAGTGGCCTCTGAAGAAGCAGTAAAAGACAAAGGGCTTAATCCTATGGCACAGATTTTAGGGACAGCAACAAATGGTGTTGAGCCTTCTTTAGTCATGTATGCGCCAAAAGGAGCAATTGAGAAACTCCTGGCAAATGTGGGCTGGAAAGTAGAAGATGTTGACCTTTTTGATATAAATGAAGCTTTTTCATCCCAGTTAGTAGTCTTAATCAAGGAGCTGGGTCTGGACAGAGAGAGAGTGAATGTCCACGGAGGAGCAGTGGCTCTGGGTCATCCTATCGGGGCTACCGGAGCCAGGATTCTTACCACTTTGATTTACGCTTTAAAACACAGAGACATGAAAAAGGGCATTGCAGCTCTCTGTTTAGGTGGCGGAGATGCTGTAGCCATGGCTGTAGAAATGGTTTAAGAAGGAGAGATGATGGATATAAGGAAAATAGGAATAATTGGAGCAGGAACAATGGGAACCGGAATTGCCCAGGTTGCTGCCAGCTCGGGATTCGAAGTTATTCTTAATGATGTGGCTCAGGACTATCTTGACCGTTCTTTAAAAATAATGGACAAAAGCTTGTCCAAGTTGATTGAGAAGGGAAAGATTGAAGAAGATAAGCAGGCTATATTGAATCGAATCAAGACCACGGCTAAAATTGCGGATCTCAAGGAGGCAGATATTGCAGTCGAGGCAGTTTTTGAAGATTTCGATGTAAAAAAGAAGGTTTTAGAGGAAGTTGATTCCCTTCTTTCTCCTGAAGTCATCCTGACTTCCAATACCTCATCCATATCCATCACCCGATTGGCTTCCCTTACAAACCGTCCTTCGAAGTTTATGGGAATGCATTTCATGAATCCCGTGCCTTTAATGCAATTGGTGGAACTTATAAAAGGTATAGCTACAACCCAAGAAACCTTTGACCAGGTTAAAGAGCTTACGGAGAAATTGGGAAAAGTCCCAGTGGAGGCTAATGATTTTCCGGGATTTATTGCAAACAGAATCTTGCTTCCCATGATTAACGAAGCTGCTTTTGCCATGATGGAGGGTGTGGGTACAGTAGAAGCCATTGATACCGTGATGAAGCTTGGCATGAACCACCCCATGGGGCCCCTGGCCCTAGCTGACCTTATCGGTCTGGATGTCTGCCTTCACATCATGGAAGTCCTGTATGAAGGTTTCAAGGACTCAAAATACAGACCATGTCCCTTGCTAAAAAAAATGGTAGATGCTGGCTACCTTGGTCGTAAAACAGGCAAAGGTTTTTATGATTACAGTAAGTAGAATAGGGTCAGGGCATGTTTTACGAGATAAGGATTAAAAAATAGAAACAATAAAGAGATTAAAAAAAATATTTAACTCATTGAGGTGAGGAGGAAAAAATGAAAGGGGAAGAAACCGAACAAAAGGATGCCCAGAAATCTCGAGCCATTGAAGCTGCTCTTTCTCAGATAGAAAAGCAATTTGGTAAAGGGGCTGTGATGAAGCTTGGGCAGAAGGATGCAGCTGTAAAAATACCAGCTATCCCCACCGGATCCATAGCTTTTGATTACAGTCTAGGCGTAGGAGGGTTTCCTAGAGGAAGAGTGGTGGAAGTTTTTGGACCAGAAGCCACAGGAAAGACGACCTTGGTCCTTCATGTCATTGCTGAAGCCCAGAAACAAGGAGGTCAGGCTGCCTTTATCGATGCTGAACATGCTTTGGATCCACCTTATGCTGCAAGCGTTGGTGTGGATGTGGATAACCTTCTCATTTCCCAGCCCGATTATGGAGAACAGGCCCTGGAGATTGCTGAGGTTCTGGTGAGAAGTGGTGCTGTAGATGTTGTAGCTATTGACTCAGTGGCTGCTCTTGTTCCAAAGGCAGAGCTTGAGGGAGAAATGGGTGATGCTCATATGGGCCTTCAAGCCCGTCTCATGTCTCAAGCACTGAGAAAGCTGACTGCCATTGTCAGTCGTTCCAAAACATGTTTCATCTTTGTCAACCAGATTAGGCAAAAAATAGGATTTTTCCTGGGAAGTCCAGAGACCACTAGTGGAGGAAGAGCTTTGAAGTTTTATTCTTCTATGAGAATTGATATCAGGAGAATAAGTGCCATAAAAGAAGGAGATAAGGTTGTCGGGAATAGAGTGAAGGTGAAAATTGTTAAGAACAAAGTGGCCCCTCCTTTTAGGGAAGCTCAGTTTGATATCATTTACGGTAAAGGAATTTCCAAAGAAGGCGATTTGGTTGACTGTGGAGTGGATTTAGGACTGATTGAGAAGGCTGGAACCTGGTATTCCTACAAAGGAGAGCGAATCGGTCAGGGGAGAGACAATGTCAAGAAACTCTTGGGAGAAAACGAAGAGCTTGCCTCTGGACTGGAAAAAGAGATTCGAAAAAAAGTGGGACTCATTCCTGAAAAGCCCCCTGAAAAGCGCCCTGAAAAATAATTCCTTTATTTCGCTTATCCTAATAATTAAATGAAGAGGCAAAGTTGAAGAAGTTCCTTACAATAAGTGCACTAATAATTTTTTCAGTTCTGTTCACCATCCTTGCCATAGAATTGATGTTAGGATTAGTATATAAGTTTAAATTTTCTCCAAGAGGTATCGCTGCCCTTCCTATTGCTAAGACCTATAGTCTATCGAAGAACAAACATTTGTTGTATGAACTACTACCAAATTCGACGGCAAAGATAAAAGGGATAAAGTATGAAATAAACGGCTTCGGATTTAGAGATAAGAAATACAGGATAAGAAAAGGCAATGAGAAGAGAATAATATTTGTAGGTGATTCTCTTACTTATGGTTGGGAAATACATTTAAGAGAAACATATCATAAACAACTCGAAATGTTATTAGATTCAAGAGGTCATGATGCTGACGTAATGGGTATGGGTGTTGCTGGTTACAATACAATTCAGGAGTATCATTTAATAAAAGAAGAAGCACTGAAGTTTAATCCAGATATGATTATCCTCCAAATAAGTCCTAACGATTTTGAAAGGACAGTCGGTATTAAGAAATATCAAAAAGGCAGAAAACTGGTGCTTATTCCCTACCATGACTTTTCCATTCCTTATGTAATGAAGAAAACAGGGATAACACAGTTCTTGATGAAATATTCTCACCTGTATAAATTCATAAATTTAAAGCTTTATTGGCTAAAAAAGAAAAATAACGAGAGCTACAGTCCAGGAGAATTTTTTTTGCTTGGACAGGAAGGTTCGTTTCGACATTTAAAGAAAATAAAAAATTTACTCGATAGAAAGGGAATAAAGCTATTGGCTGTGCTATTTCCTGTTAGGGAGTCAGAAGGTATATATCCTTATGTATCTTTACATAAAAAGATACATATTCGACTTGAAGAGATGGAAGTTCCTTATTTAGATCTATACGAAGAGCTCAGTATAAGAAACAAAGAAGGCATCTGGATAGATAAGTTTCATTTAAATGCAAAAGGGAATGAAATTGCGGCCTATGAAATTCTAAATTTTATTGATCCCTATCTGTGAAAACTGAGGACCCGTCCCCATTTTTTCAATTGTTACCTTTTATTTTATGTTGGGGAAAGAGCTTTTCAAGGCTTTGAATATCCAGTTTGTTATCTTCTCTTCAAAGTCAAACATATCTTTTGCATTTGGTTTCTGCTTTTCCCATTCTTTAAGCTTGGTTTCGGTTTTGGAAAAGACTTGATTTTCTATTTTTAAAAGCTTGGCTAATACCCCTTCTCCGCTGTAATTCTTCAGGCTTGAAACATTAAGATACTGGCGCATGTGGCCTCTTTTATCTGGATAGAGAAAAGAAGCCAGTGCTCGTGAAAAATCATTGAGGGGAGCATTCCCTTCACCAGAAACTAGAGAAGGAACACCTGCAGCCGATGCCCATAAAGGAACAGCCACTGAACAAATGGGTTGGCCAAGGAGAATCCACATGGTGGAAAGATAGGCTTTTTCGCGGCTGGTAACGCCATGGAAAACAGCAACTGAGACAGTGGAATTACGGTTGATCGTATCGTTGGTGTTGATGTAAAGAGGAGCACTGGATTCGTAGACTCTTGGGTCAGATAAGGGATAGGAGTGGAGTTTTTCATTCACCAGGTCTCTTGAGGCTTGCTGAATGATAAACTCGAGGTTGAGATGGCCTTGTGATCGGGCAGCCTGGAAGAGGCGGGAGGCTCTTTCGAAACGGATGTAGCCGCCTCCCTTGTTCTTAACTGGAGCAGTGAAAGCATAATTAGTGCGGATGATGTATCCATAAGGAGCGACCCTGGCATCATCAGCGCAAAATTTTTCAAAGCCTGTGTTGGAGATTTCAAAGAAGCAGGCATTGCCTTCAGCGTCAATTACGCCGAAGTTAGCTCCAACTTTTCTTTTACCTTTTGTTTTCTCAAGGAGATCTTCAAAGTCCGGAACTGTGGCACATTCTTCAAGAGCGAGTCTCATGAGGCGTCCATTCTCAGACATTTGTTGTAATCCTTGAGCAAGGTCGCCTGAAGCTGAATTCATGATAGCAAATCCCTCTGAATTTATGCCTGCCCACACATTCTCTCCTTTATCATCCCTGGTATCTATTAAACCGATGAAATCGTATTTTATCCCTTTAAAGTAGCCAATTTTGTTGTCTAAGCTGGATGTATCCCGGTTTTTCCACATGAGAGGACGCCCGTCAGGAGTGACCTTGCCTGAGATAACAGCCACAGTACAAGGAAGAATTCTTACAGTCCCCAATGTAAAGAAGACAAGAATCAATAGTCCTGGAAACATAAAATTCTTAATTCTCATAGAACAACCTCCTTTGAATGATAACATTCTGTATTTTACTTCTTTTGGAAGATTAGTTTAAATCAAACTGGCTCAACTAGCCTAACTGTCTAGATTAACCAACTTAATCATTGTATGTTCTTTTACCATAGCGTGCTATGGATTCATGCGTAGCAAACCAGACATTCTCATAGGAAAGGATATGCTGTATGAGTTTTTCTAACATGGTTATGCGGCTGCGGTGACCTATAATTTTAGGATGCATGGTTAAGATGAAAAGCGTTCCTTCTTGGTATGTTTTTTCTCCACCTGTTACTCTACTTTCCTATAATTGCATTATCTACGGCTTATACCACAGGAACAAATCAACGTCAAAGGCATCGCTTGGGGTCAGGCCTGAGCCCAAAAACACTATGTCTTTTGAACGTCCATTCACAATAAAGTCTGATTCTTAAGGAAGAAGGACAGAAAACTTGGATGTAAATACAGAGAGAGTTTATAAATCCCTTGTGCTTATGGTAATTGTAGCCTTAACTTCTCTGGCGACTCCTCCTGGATCTTTTCGAATGAAAGATGTGACAATCCTCTGCCATTTTTGGATATATTTTACAGGCTTTTCTTCGCTCTTCTTTGTTTTTTGTTTTTTTATTAAATTATAAATTCCTGCTACTGCATCCAAAATAGAAAATGAATTCGCAAAAGGATCTGTTCTCCAGTTAGGGTCAAAAGGTTTATAATTTTTTGGCATAGAAGGTGGATCCAGCTTTAGCTGAAACTTATCATAATGCATTTTTTTGCTGGAGATGATTAATTCGTCTCCGACAAACATTGAAAGTTCGTATTCGATATTCTTGCTTTCAGCCTCTTTTTTTTCAGCAAGATTTGGAGTATCCAAGTGAATGTCAATTTTTATTTCTTTTTCTAACACCAAACCTCCTACCTTTAAGCCTAAAAGATACATGTGTGTTCCCGATTTCTCGAAGAGATTATTTGCCTCTACGTGGATCAAATTCAATCCCCGGTGTAGAAGTCCGGCTTTTATGGTGTTTTTCTGGTAAGTTAATTTATAGTAAGCATCATTCTCTAAGTCTATACCGATTATTACTTTTTGCGGTGGAAAGGACTGATTGTATATTTCGCTGTCTATGAGTGCAATTTCATTTACTAGAGTGATTTGGTCAGCGTATAGACTAAGGATGAAACTGAAAATGAGCACGAGGAAAGCAGCTATGTTTTTAATCATGGTATTGGAACACAAAGTAGGCTTCCAGGTTCTTATACGGGAAATCATCCGGTAATTTGGGGAAAGGAGAGCTCAGTTTTAAAGCTTTTAGGGCTGCCTGATCGAGCAGTGGCTCCAGGGAAGAATTTACAATTTTATACGATGAAAGTTCTCCGTTTTTTTCGATGATTACAGAAATTTCCACTACAGCTCTTTCGCTAATTTCCTGTGTAGGGGAGACTGCCCAGTTCTTCTGTATTTTGTCTACGACCTCTTCTGCCCACGGTGATATGTCATAGCCTTTGCTCAGGAATGAAGCTCTTCCCTGGGGGCGAATCGTTCCTGTCCTGAATCTTCGGGAAGAAGGCACGGTTTTTGTGGGCCACAGGCTTTGAGAATAAAAATAGCGATATTTTGACAGGTCCAAATCTTTACTTACGTACCCTTTTTTCATGTCGCCGAGCATTTTTTCTTCAAAATCATGCGATAAGTCCAGCTTGTAATTTTCTGGTAAAGTCATTTTTGATCTTGGAGGCAATTCCAGTCTAAAGGTTGAGGTTAAATTAGGATAAGAAGTAATATCACCGGTTATTTCATTAACATTTTTACTGGATATAAAACCGGGAGATTTTCGAATTTCTCGGCCGTATTCATTTTTGAATTTCTTCTTCTCTCCCAAAGGTTCCTTGATATTTTCAAGACCTAGATCGGGTGAGGTTTGAGCATAGGTTTCCATATTTTCAGGAATAAATATCTTTTCTGGCGGGACAATGATGACTTCCCTTACTTCTTCTGGATAAATCTTATACGTATATCTATAATGGAACACCAATAGAATTGATCCAGCATGAAAGAGGAGGGAGATGAGGAGGGAAACTCCTCTTCGTCCAAGCCCATACTTATCCATCTGAATTGAAATATCTCCTCATTTAAATTTTAGCAAATTAATCCCCACATAGTCTAAAATTTCAATGAGACTAAAAAGGTTTCATTGCTGAATAAAAGTTCAAAGTACAAAAATGAAGATTGGTGCAAAGAAGCAAAAAGTTAGGAGTAAAGAGGCTGGAACAATCAAGATAAATCTGTAGGGGCTTGATTCATCAAACCCAAAATAAAAAAAGGCTCATCGCAATTATGAGCACCTGAGATGAAAATAAGAAGGAAGAGAGTACAGATTCAATCCAGCAGTCCACTTCTTCTTAAAGAAACTTAATATGGTTCCATTTGATTGGCATTCTAGGTACTCATTTTTGCGATGGGCAAATAAGTTAGATGAATTCAACGAATTGCTTAAATCGGTTGACCCACGACAGTGAGATAAAGAATGCTTTCCTTTTCGCCATCTACTTCGATTATTTCGTCTATTTCATCATCGTAGAGGGCGCCAATCTGACAGCTCCCATACCCAAGAGAAACGGCAGCCAGAACGACATTTTGAGCGATGTGTCCAGCATCCAGATAAACATACCGGTAAGCCCGCTGATTGTATTTCCATTTTGACCTTTCGAAGATAGCTGTCCAGATAAAGACCACATTTGCAGATCCAGCAAAATCTTGATCCAGTGATGCTTGAGAGACGGCTGAGCGAAAGTCTCCTTGTTTGAGCTGACGAAGCTCATGGTCTCTTACTCCGTAGTGGTAGATTCCAGGCTCGATCCCTTCTACATTATGGACGGCAAGGTATGTCTCTACTGGGTAGAGAGCCCCAGCAGAAGGAGCTGCTCTGAGTTCGTACCCCGTGTGTTCTGCAGTGATTCCTTGGGATGCGAAAAGGAGTTGGGAAAGATGGGCTTTTTCCATGGGCGTGTCTTTGAAATTCCTGATGCTGCGGCGCTGCGCTACTGCCTCCCAGAGGGGCATTCCTCCCTCTATCTGGGGAGGATCTAATTTGATTATCGGTGAAGATGGATAGTTTTTATATGTTTCAGGTCTGGTGTGCCATAAAAGGGGACCACCTGAGAGCTTTCCCCTGTAATATTTGGTTTCCTTTTGAAAAAGGTCTCCTGCTCCTTTTTTCATTTTATTTCCCCTTCCTAGAGAAACGCTTATTTTTTTTCTTTTTTTGCTTCTTTCTGAAGGTCTTCCAGTTTTTTCTTAGCCCTTTTAAATTTAGGATTGATTTCCAGGGCTTTTTTGTAATACTTGATCGCCTTTTCTTTCTGACCAGTTTTGATGAACATATCTCCGAGGTCTGTAAGGAGTTTAGGATTTTTTGGAAAGAGTTCGGCAATAATAGTTCCCAAGGCAAGAGCCTCTTTCATTTTCTTGGCTCCTTCCAATAGGCTTCCGTATCTGTAAAATTGATTCAGGCTTACCAGGGAATGAGAAGGGTCCATTGCCCTGGCTTTCTTGAAGAGGTTTCGAGCTTCCTCTGTATTTCCTGCCCAGATATGAGCAAAGGCAAGAGAGCTGTATGGAACAGGAGAGTTCGGGTAGAGCTCTAAGTTTAGGTTGAGCATCTTGAAAGCTTTCTCAGTCTCCTTATTCTCCAATAATTTTTGAGAGACTCTGCTCATATCCAAGCTGAAATCTGCATAAAGCTCAGCCCCAGAGAATGTTTCTTTAAGTACAGGACCTGCTTCATAGAAATTAGTATTGACTGTAATAAACAGTTGGCGGACATAATCAGTATAAGTCTTTTCCCAATCTTTCTCCATATGAGAGAGAATTTTGCTGAAGCTTTTTTCGAAGCGAAAATTCTTAAGGTTCTCTTTTCTATTGCTTAAGGCTATGTAATCGCTGAAGAAACTCAGAGGTCCCTTTTTATGGTAGGTTTTGAGCCTGTCCTTCCCCAGGGTATTCTGAAGGGTAAAGGCCATAAAAGAGCCAATTCTGGTGAAGGCTTGGTCTGAAAGAGGATGAATTCCATCCTTTATAATCTTTTTAGTTTCTTTGAAACTCCATTTTAGTGTTTTCTCGTTGACGTGTTTATTAAAGAAAGAAAAAGCTTTTTTAAGGTCTCTTTCGTCCTGAGAAAGATGGCGCTCATGGCCATCATAGTAACTCATGCCGTACATAAAAGTCAGGACACAGGCATCGTGGATGGCCTGTCTGATACTATCAGGAGCATAGGCTGAACTACGTACATCTTCATCCAGGATAAGCTGGATAAGCCTTCTCATAAAAGGTATGAGGTCAAGGCGCTCCCGGTTGGAGGCAAGTGCCACAGCAAAATTCTCCTTGGGAAAAAAGAGAAGATAGGTACGCGTTTCAGGCTGAGATCCACTATGGCCGACTGAAAAATGGCTTTTCACGGGCCTCACGTACCAGCCCATGCCATAACCCGTAAATCGTTGATTTTGGAGAACCATGGAGGTAAGCATCTGACGCCAGGTTTCTTCCTTGAGGAGTTTTCCAGAAGATATTGCCTGGGCGTATTTTAGAAGGTCGACAACTGTCGAACGAGTACCTCCTGCAGCGAATCTACTGGATACATCCACATATTCAGAATTTTTAATTTCTCCATCTATGATTCTGCACCCCCTGACCCGGTTAGGAATCAAGGCCACGGGGTCATCCATCCGAGAGTTTTTCATGCCGAGCGGCTCAAAGATGCGCTCTTTTATGAAGTCTCCGTACGATTGTCCCGAAGCTCCTTCAATGACTGCTCCGAGGAGATTATAGCCGTAGCTTGAATAGTTATACCGGATTCCTGGTTTTGCTACTAGGCTAAAATCTTGAAAGATAGCCAAGGCTTCTTTAGTGTTTTTATGGACTTTTATGTGTCCTTCGACATCGTAGTTCTTATAGTGGCTTATTCCTCCCAAATGCCCGAGGAGCTGGCGGACTGTAACCGGCCATTCCTTTTTGGGGAAATAAGGAACATAAGTTTGGACTTCAGCGTCCAGGTCAATTTTGCCTTCCTCCACTAGATCAAGGACCGCTATAGCAGTGAATGTCTTGGATACGGATGCCATGCGGTAAGAACTCTCAGGTTTTGCCGGCATCTTATTTTCTAAGTCAGCGTATCCAAATCCTTTTGTCCAGATAAAATCATCTTTCACAAATCCCACAGAGAGTCCCGGGACTTTTTCGACTTCCATCTGTTTGACAACAAAATTCTCGAAGGCTTTGATGGCTTCAGCGTAGAGAGATTGATCTGGCTCAACTGCAGCAGAGCTATGGATGTTTAATGTGACGAATAAGACAAAGACTGTGAAGGCGAATCTAGATTTTTCTCGTTTATTCATGAAATAAGACCTCCTTTTTTTATCCTATATTCAGAAAAAAATTGTTTTCTTCACAGTATGAAGCCAAAAATAAGGTAGAACGGGAGGGAAATGCTGGCGGCTGTTAAAGCATAAGGGAGCTGAGTTCGTACATGGTCGATGTGGTCAGTAGCAGAGGCCATGGAAGAGATGATTGTTGTATCTGATATCGGAGAGCAGTGGTCTCCGAAGACTCCTCCTCCCAAGACAGCAGCAATGATTAGTCCAGGATGAAGACCGATTATGTTGATCATGGGAACTACGATAGGAATCATGATGGCGAAAGTTCCCCATGAAGTTCCTGTGGAGAAGGCGATGAAGCAGGAGACGAGAAAGATCACGGTGGGAATTACGCCCGGGGGGAGAGTGGATTTGGCCGCTTGAGCAACAAAAGGGCCTGTGCCGAGGGCATCACAGGTGTCGCCGATAGCAAAGGCGAATATCATCAGACTTGCCAGGGGAATGAGTCCTCCTACACCCTTCATGAACATATCAGTGATTTCTTTCGCTTTCATTATTTTTTGAACTCTGTAGGCCACAGCACCAACGACCAGTCCGGAAATGACTGCCCAGAGAACAGAAATGGAGCCCGAGCCTTCCGTTAAATTCCCTTTTCCTGTTATAAGGAGAACCACTGGCATCATGACCACCATGGTTGCCACAGGAAGAATCATGTTTATGGCTCGTTGGGGCACTCCTTTTTTGGCTTCCAACATCACAACTTCAGTCGAGATAAGAGGCTCTGCTCCATCGCGAAGAATTTTGTTCTCGTACCTCACTCTTCTTTCTGCCTTTTTCATGGGTCCAAGATCTTTTCCTGTGAGGACAACACCTATGACAAGGAGAAGAGCAAAGATGGCATAAAAATTAAAAGGCATAGAGGAGACTAAAAATTTGACAGGGCTTTCCACTCCTTGAGTCGCCAGGAGACCGATAACAAATGCACCCCAAGCATTCAAGGGAATGAGAATGCATTTTGGTGCGGAAGTAGAGTCAAGTATATAACTGAGTTTTTCGCGGGATATTTTCAGTTTGTCAAACAAAGGCCTGCACACAGCACCAGAGACAAGAACGCAGATGCTGGATTCGATAAAAATGATGAAACCCAGAAACCAGGCAAGAAGCCCGGCCGATTTTCTGGAGTGCACAAGGCCTCTGCCGATAACCCAATTCACAAAACCTCCCATTCCTCCGGAGTATTGAGTGAAAGTGATGATGGCTCCTATCATGGCGCTGAAGAGGACGACACGTGTGTTGTCTGCATCTTTAAAAACAAAAACGAGAACGTTTACAGACTGAATAAGGCCGCTCAGGGGATTCCAGGAGTTGATGATAGTCCAGCCTAGCCATATTCCAAGGAACAAAGAGATGTAGACCTGTTTTGTTTTAATGGCCAGGAAAATGGCAAACAAAGGAGGCAGAATGGAAAGCCAGCCGTAAGTGTCCATCGAAGAATCCTTTAAATTTCAGTATACAGTCGCCACCTATCGGTGGGAGTCTGCTGCACTTTCATGCCAGTTAGAATTTTCGCGGCTTCTTTGGAAATCGTCTAAAATCTAAGGCTTAATTGATATATCACTAGAAAAATAAGATGTCAAATCTAAAGAGCTAGACTAGCGAGACTGGCTAGACTAGCGAGACTTGCGATTAATTATGGTTGGGCTTGATGAATCAAGCCCCTACAAGGAGAATTGATGGGTTTAATTTATTAAATCCCTACGAAAGGTATTTTTTTAGATAGCGGGCTGTGTGGGATTTTTTGGATTTTATGATATCTTCAGGAAGACCTTGTACAACAATCTCTCCACCTTTTTCTCCCCCATCCGGTCCCAGATCTATGACATAATCAGCGCACTTGATCATATCCAGATTATGTTCAATGACCGCAACTGTATGGCCTCCCTCCACTAGTTTTTGGAAGCATTCAAGCAGAATAGAAATGTCATCGAGATGAAGCCCCACGGTGGGTTCATCAAAGAGATAGAGCATCTTTTTTTCTTTTTGATGAATGAGATGGTGGGCCAGTTTTATCCTCTGTAATTCTCCCCCTGATAAGGTTGTAGTGGGCTGTCCCAATTTCAGGTATCCCAATCCTACCGACACGAGAGGAGCTAATTTCTTGTTGATGTCTTCCCGATCGTTGAAAAAATCGCAGGCCTCGGAAATACTCATCTGGAGGACTTGGTCGATGCTTTTTCCCTTGTACTTAATCTCAAGAATGTCATTCTTAAACCTTTTCCCTTTACAGACGTCGCAGATTAACACCAGATCAGAGAGAAACTGCATTTCGACAATCTGCTGTCCGGCTCCTTTGCACTCTTCGCACCTGCCTCCTGAGGTGTTGAAAGAAAAAAAGCCGGGCTTGTATCCCATGGCTTTGGCCTGTCTTGTCTGACTGAAAAGCTCCCTTATTCTATCCATGACTTTGGTGTAGGTGGCAGGGATAGAACGGGGCGAAGTGCTTAAGGGAGACTGGTCGACCATAATGATTTTATCTATTTTTTCTTTTCCCTTTATTTCGGAAAAACCTTCAGTTGCCACTCCTGTCCAGCCCTTGTAGAGGACGTCATACAGCAAAGTACTTTTTCCAGAGCCAGATACTCCAGTGATGCAGCTGAAAGCATTAAGGGGAATTCTAATTTCCAAGTGTTTTAGATTGTGTTTGTGAGCGTCTTTAATCACGATAAAGTCTATGACGTTTCTTCTTTTTTTAGGTATCTTTATCTCTTTTTCTCCTCTCATGTATTTGGCAGTGAGAGAACGCTTGCTTTTCAGGAATTCTTTTATAGGTCCTTTGGAAATGACCTTTCCTCCCCTTTCGCCTGCTCCAGGCCCTAGGTCTATTAAATATTCTCCAGAGCTTATGATTTCTGGATCATGTTCGACAACGACTACTGTATTTCCCATATCTTTCAGAGATTGAAGGATGTCGATCAGTCGGTGGTTATCACGGGCATGAAGACCGATGCTTGGCTCATCTAGCACAAAAAGAGTTCCTACTAGGGATGCACTCAGGGCAGCAGCCAGGTTAATTCTCTGTGCTTCTCCCCCACTCAAGGTAAAGGTCATTCGCTCCAGGGTGATATAATCCAGGCCAACTTCAAGTAGAAATTTAAGCCTGTTTTCGATTTCCTTGATCAGTTTTTCAGCAACCTGTTTCTGGAAAGGAGATATGCTGAGATTCCGGAAAAAGTCATAAGCCTCTTGAACAGTCTTTTGAACAACCTGACCGATGGAGAGCCCGTTAATTTTTACACTCAAGGTTCTGGGATTGAGGCGCATTTGTTTACAAGAAGGACAGGGGAGGTATTTCCGGTAGCGGCTGAGGAAAACTCTGACCTGGACCTTATATTTTTTTTTCTGGAGCCAATCGAAGAAGCCTTTGACTCCATAATAGCCATCCCCGCCTTCCAGAATAAACTCCTTCCATTCTTCTTTTAAATCTTTAAAGGGAATTGTTGTGGGGATTCCTTTTTTTTTGGCCTGATACAACAGCTCATTCATCATTTCTTTGGAAGCGGGCTTTGTCCAGGGCTCAACAGCTCCCTCTTCCAATGATTTATTCTTATCTGGAATGATTTTATCTTCATCCATGACTGCCAGGTCGCCGAAGCCATGACAGGTTGGGCATGCTCCATGAGGGCTATTAAATGAGAAAAGATTCGCAGTGGGCTCCTCGTAAATGATCTTGCATTTTTTGCATTCGAGCTTTTCTGAGAAGATGAATTCCTCATGCTTTTCTGTTTGGACTTTTGCTCTGCCCTCACCTTTCCTTAAGGTTATCTCCAGAGAATCGACCAATCTTTCTCTTTCCTCTCTATCCAGAGACATTCTATCCACCAGGACATCAATACTCTGTTTCTTTGTGAGTTTGGCCTCATCAAGATTGATGACGTTATGGTCTTGAATGATTCGGAAGAAGCCGCCTTTTTTAAGGGGAGCCAAACCTTTTTCCATAAGCCAGGAGAAGGATATCCATATCTTTGTTTGTTTAGGAAGTTTGTAGAGTTCTTCAACTATGGAATCTATGGTATCTTGGATGACAGGCTGGCCGCATTTAAGGCAGTGGATCGTTCCGATTCGAGCATAAAGGACTCTTAGAAAATCATGGATTTCGGTTACTGTTGCCACAGTGGAACGAGGATTTTTGGTCACCGCCTTTTGCTGGATAGCTATAGCAGGAGTAATTCCTTCGATAAGCTCAGCATCCGGTTTATCCATCCTTTCCAAGAACTGGCGTGCATAGGCAGAGAGGGATTCGATATACCGTCGCTGTCCCTCGGCATAAAGGGTGTCGAAAGCTAAGGAAGATTTTCCTGAGCCGCTCACACCTGTGATTATGATCAATTTATTCAAAGGAATATCAAGATTGATGTTTTTCAGGTTATGAACCCTGACACCTCTGAGAACGATTGCATCTTTCATTTCAGTATTTATTCATCCAAGTTCGAACGTGTAGGGTTTCATTATAAAATTAAAACGGCAAAACTCAAAACTAATAATTAATAAACAGTAATGAGTAAAGAGTAAAAAGCAAAAAATCTGTAGGGGTATGATTTATCAAACCCAGGATTAATAAATTGATTGAACGAGACAAGTTGGATGAACTAGACCGGATTTCAATTATTGTTCGGTAATACAATTTGATATAATGGGCGCGTCTTGATGAAGGAGGTTCGGATGCAGAAAGGAACAAAGTACGCGTTAATCTTGGGAACTATACCTTTTATAACCCTGGTTTTTGCCCTCCCTTTGGTTAATCGGATTGAGCCGATCATCCTGGGATTGCCTTTTCTTCTGTTCTGGATTCTTTCGTGGGTCATTCTGACCCCTGCCCCGGTAATCATTTTTTTAATAATTTATGATAGCGCTCGCTTTGAGATAGACTAAAAATCATGAATTTTTTTCTTGTTGTAGGAATCGCTTTTGCCTTGGCCATGGATGCCTTTGCCGTTTCCCTGGGGATAAGCACAGCCCTTGAAGGAATAACAAAGAGGCAGACCCTGAGAGTTGCTTTTCATTTTGGCTTTTTTCAGTTCATGATGCCCATCCTTGGCTGGTCTGTGGGACAGAGCATCCAGAAGTATATTGAAGCTTTTGACCATTGGATTGCTTTTGGCTTGCTCCTTATCATAGGAGCAAAAATGATTTATGAATCCTATAAAGGCGAAAAAAAGATAAAAAAGTCTGATTCTGACCCGACAAAGGGTTCATCTCTTCTTGTTCTCTCTGTGGCAACCAGCATCGATGCCCTGGCCGTTGGTTTAAGCCTTGCTTTCCTTGGCATTGGCATCATCTATCCAGCAGTAGTTATCGGTCTTGTGGCCTTTACCCTGACAGTGATTGGTATGAAGTTAGGCACAGTGCTGGGGAAATTAGTTAGAAAAAGAGGAGAGATGATAGGAGGAATAATTCTTATTTTAGTAGGAGCGGCAATCCTCTTGGAGCATTTTTAGCTGAAATATCCTTCTTTAAAATTTAAAAAACACGGTCATGTTTATATAAATATCTTCAGAAGGCTTTTCTCCTTCATCTGGCTAAAAGAGGAATTTTGCCCCTGCGAAGGCGGAAATGCCGGGTGTTCCGTAGCCAAGGATGTTCTCGTATTCCTCGTCAAAGAGATTATCGAAACGGCCGAATAACTGAACGTTGGAGTGTAAATCAAAGGAGAAAGAGGCATTGAGCAGTGAATAACCAGGAAGAGAAACCAACGGATACGGCCAGGTGGAAAAGTCTTTATCATATCTTTTTCCGGTATAAATAAAGGAAAGATTAACATTTCCTTTTCTCAAGAAAGTGTAATTCAGGCTTGTTGTGAATTTTTCCTTGGGTCTTCTCAAGAGAGGATTCCCGGTGATTTTATCCTTGGCCTCCAATCTGGTGAAGGTTGTTCTTAATAGTATTGAATCTGATAGTTGCGCTTGGAGATAGAATTCTCCCCCCTTTGATTCAGCTTTGCCGATGTTGATGTAACCTTGGAGAAAGTCAAAATCAATGAGATTTCTGTAAGCATTGTGAAAATAAGTGGCTCCGAGGAGGAGCTTTTCATTGAAGAGGAACTGTTCCACTCCCATATCCCAGCCTGTGGATTTTTCTGGTTTCAAATCTTTGTTCCCGATAGGACCCCATGCTGTTGAAGGAGCGTAGAGTTGGTAGAGCGAGGGCGATTTAAAACCAGTGCCGTATGTTGCTTTCAATTTTGTCCCGGTTTTCTGTATGAAATGGGCTGGGGCGAGGCGATAGGTTATAGTCGGGCCGAGCTGGCTGTGATAATCAAGGCGCACCCCTGCAGTTGCGAAGAATTGTTGAGCCAGCCTGATCTGGTCTTGGAGGTAATAGCCAGTGATGCGAGCCTTTTGAAGCGGGAAGATGCTCGAGAAAGGACCCCAGATTCCCTCAGAATGATATTCAGATTCTCCCTGTTCCTGCTGGTAATCGATCCCAAAGGTAAGGGTGTTTGTTTCGTGAAGGTAGAAGTTATTTTGCCAGTCGATTTTTATTAATTTGCTTTTAAAATGACCCTTTTCTGAGTCAAAAGGATGAGATATGTCGGGAAGATTTTCATGCTGGCGGTCGTTCTTAACTACAGAGATCCCTAATTTCTGTTCCCATCGATTCTTTAACAGGAGAGTCATCATTTGACCTTTAAGGAAATAAGATTTGTAATCTTGAGTGTTGTTCGGGTCATCTCCGAAAGCCCCACCGAAATTATCTATGTCTGTTTTTGTGTTTAAGGCGTGTACGGTGAAATCGAAATCGAGATTATCCGAGGCTCGATAACCGAATCTTCCTGAAAGCGAAAGGTTTTTGTATCCGTCTTTTTCTTCATTTCCTTGGTATGATTCACTGGCAGCAGAAAATCCTTCTGTTTGAAGATATGAAGTTCCTAGTGAATAGTGGATTTTATCCGAGCTCCCGCTTATTTCAGTGTTTACAGAGAGATTTCCATAGGAGCCACCTTGAGTTGAAAAGCTAATTCTTGGTTTCCCGTGGCCTTTCCTGGTGATGATGTTGATAATACCTCCTATGGCATCCGACCCGTAAAGAGTACTCTGAGGACCGCGAATGATTTCGATGCGCTCGATATTTTCTAACGTGAGATGAGAGAGATCATACGAGCGGGAAGGAGAGATAGGGTCATTGAGTTCAACGCCATCCATCAGCATCAATGTGTGTTCTGAGTTTGCTCCCCGGATGAAAACAGAGGCCGCCGAGCCAGCTGGTCCGTTCTGAATCGTAGGTATTCCAAGAACATCTTGAAGGACTTCAATTACTGTGGTTTTTTTCATCCGGTCCAAATCTTCTCTGGTGATAACAGTTACAGAGCTGGCCACTTCTTTGGCAGGGATTTCCAGGCGGGTGGCTGTGACAACGATTTCATACTGAAGAGATGAGGGAGGTTTTTTGACCTCTTCCTCAGAGAAAAGATTAAGAGAGAGGAGAGCAACAGCGAAGGCAAAAAACAGAATTTTTTTTGTCATGATTCATTCCTCCTGCAATTTTTTACCCCCGCTTCAAAATTTCTTTAAGCACAGAATATCTCTCTTGCTTGTATTTCTGGGGCAAGATAAGCAAAAAAAAACAACCCTTTCTTCCTCCCGAAGATGGGTTTTAGGGGTTTAAAGGGGGTTTCCTGACTCTCGGATCGTCCTCATTCCAGGCCTTCCCGTCCTCTCAAACGTGGACAGTGGCATGCTCTGGAATTCGTCTCCGATTACAGTAGCGGGGGCTGTGTCCGCTTTTCACGGACTTCCCTTTCCTTTAAGCCAAATCTAAATTGTCAAAGAAAGCCTCAGCATAGCACGCTCTTTTTCGTTTGTAAAGAACAAAAAAAAGAGGCTGCCCTTTCCCCTTAAAAAAAGGGCAGCACATGAAAAGGAATGGATTAATTGAAAAAGGGGGATTTATGGTGAACTCCCGGTAAAAAGGAGGGGCTAGGGAAGTACTTTTCTGTTTTCCTAAGGATTTCTGCGATCTCTATCATTTTGACCTTCCATATTATATATACGCACAATAGCCGAAAAAGGTTTCCTTTATAGAGCTAGATTGTAGGGGTTTGATTCATCAATCCCGAACAAATTCAGACAAAAAATATGGATCATAATATGTTGAAGGGGAATTGATTTAAGGAAAGAATTTAAAATACCCAAATATTATACCACAATTAATAGTATGATGCAACAAATTTTTTATAGTTTCTTAAAATTCATTGTTTTTGGCCATTTTATGCATGTTTTTTCCGCAAAATACAGCCTTTTTGACAGCTTTTGTCGATTAACGGAAAAAATAAAGGTTGATTTCTCGAGGTTTTGACTATTAGAAAGAAATTCTTATAGAATAATGGATCAATATTGGCCAAAATGGGACTGAATTTCTTTCAATAAAAGGAGAATCAAGTGGATAAACAAGTTTTCAGGGAATTTGGCTATAAATTCGTTGATTGGGTAGCTGATTACATGAGCGAAGTTGAGAAATTTCCGGTGAAATCACCGCTGAAACCCAACGAAATTCGAGGTAAACTTCCTCAGAATCCTCCGCAGCAGGGCGAGTCCATGGAAAAGATTTTTGAGGATTTTAAAGAGATCATCATTCCTGGGATGACCCACTGGCAGCATCCCTCCTGGTTTGCTTATTTTCCGGCAAACAACAGCCCTCCGTCTGTACTTGCCGAGCTGTTGACAGCTGCTCTTGGCGCTCAGTGCATGATCTGGCAGACATCTCCTGCAGCAGCCGAATTAGAAGAGGTGGTTCTGGAATGGCTGCGCCAGATGCTCGGACTCCCTGAAGGAATGGCCGGAGTTATACAGGATACTGCCTCCACGGCGACTGTTTGCGCTTTGCTAACAGCCAGGGAAAAGGCAACAAATTTTGAATCAAACCAGATAGGCCTGAAAAAACCCCTAATTGTCTATACTTCAGAAGAAGCACATTCAAGCATAGAGAAAGGAGTGAAGATTGCGGGCTTCGGAAAAGAAAATCTGCGTTACATCCCTACAGACGAGGCTTTCGCCATGGTGCCTGCAAAGCTGGAGGAGGCAATTATTGAGGATAAAGAGAAAGGTTTGCAGCCTGCCTGTGTAGTGGCCACTATTGGCACCACTTCTTCTACTGCTGTAGACCCTTTAGAACCCATCGGCAAGATCTGTAAATGCCATGGCTTATGGTTTCATGTGGATGCTGCTTTTTCCGGAACAGCAGCCATCCTTCCTGAGAAAAGGAATATACTTGAGGGAGCTGAGAACATAGATTCCTTTGTGTTTAACCCCCATAAGTGGATGTTTACCAATTTCGACTGTTCAGCCTATTTTGTGAAAGACCCTGGAACTTTGGTCCGAACCTTTGAGATTCATCCTGAGTATTTAAAGACGGGTCTGGACACTCAGGTGAAAAACTTCCGTGACTGGGGTATTCAGCTTGGAAGAAGATTCAGGGCATTGAAACTGTGGTTTGTGATCCGCTTCTATGGAGTGGAAGGTCTTCAGAAGATGGTGAGAGAACATATTCGATTGGCAGAATTGTTCAAGGGATGGGTGGAACAACATGAGTACTTTGAACTCATGGCTCCGGTTAACGT
>Ga0114921_10000304_pt1 | contig 20782 bp, 18 predicted proteins | sample BentaG_FD_87016 | JGI IMG/M metagenome (GOLD analysis project Ga0114921, IMG submission 87016) | Deep subsurface microbial communities from South Atlantic Ocean to uncover new lineages of life (NeLLi) - Benguela_00093 metaG | ecosystem: Environmental > Aquatic > Marine > Oceanic > Sediment ... | reverse complement strand
CCGAATGACTGTATGGCAGCAATAATCCCGGGGGTAAGTTCCTTGCCGGTTGCGGCCCGCAGGTATTTCAAAAGAGCGAGCCTTGCGCAAAGACAAAGAGCGCTAATCTCGTTTGTACCTTATCCGCACTTACAAAAAAATAGAAATATCCTCCCTCAGCCTTTGCTGAGGCAAGTTTGTATTGTTGTTTAAACTCGCTGGAACGGAGAAGCTCCTTTTCGGCTGGGTAGAACGGCTTAATAACCTGTTTTGGAGGCAGCGGTTCGGACTCAAGGCCATAGATTCCGATAATCACGTAGGTGGGCTTGCGGCTTAGAACATACTCTGAATCGTGTTTTTCATGACCTGCCTGCACTTTTCCCATTTCGGGCGTGGCTTTATGCCCGATAGTCAGGTCGTTTATTCCCAGCATATCGATTGTTGTAAGCTCTGAGAAATAAGGAATGGCCCCGGCCGGAATTACGGCAATAGAATCACCCGCGTCCGCATGTTCTTTGAACCACAGGCCGATCCGTTTCCATGAGCTGACTTCATAAATATCCTGCAAGACATAATCAAAGGCAGGTCCTCTGAAAGCATGAGACATGGAAAAGAGCCAGGCAGCTGCCAGCAGGGCAGTGATAACAATTTTTCCGGGTTTCCACTTTTGAATTTTTTCAAATACCCCGTAAAGGCAGGTGGCTATTAGGAGAAAAAAGAGACCGACAAGCGGGGCAAAGAATCGGAACATGGGCAAGCCGTCTCCGCCGACATAGACAATGTAAAGGGTAAAGATGATTATAAAAGAAAAAAGCATCATTATAAATTTTCTGCGCTTTGCCCACCAAAAGCCAACAAATGCTCCGAGCAGCCAGTAGCCTGTTACTTTTAGGAATTCGTGTGAATAAAAAAATCCCCGGTCCAGTTGAGAACCTCCTGGGTCAACTTTTGCATAGAATGAATTGGGAAAGAGAAAACCATAATAACTCAGACGCCACATAAAATAGGGCAAAAATATGGCCGCAAAAACTATGTTCCACCGAACCCAGTTCCGTCTGAAACTTGAGCTTTTTAAATTAATGATAAATCCGGAACCAGAAATTATAGCAGCAACTAGAACGCCTTCCGGCCTGGTCAGAGCAGCAAGCCCCAATAACAAGGCGCTTGAAAGGGGGAGACGCTCTTTCTGTACCCCCTCAGCAGCTAACAGAACACCCAGAGTAACCAGAAAGGCAAATAGGGGAGTTTCCATGCCACCCGTGGCCCACACAGCAAACGGAGGATTGGCAGCCAAAAAGAGCGAGGGCATCCATAAAAGCTGCGGGAAGCGCTTGTCTGCAGGGCTGAAATGAACGACCACAGCAATCGTTCCGAGGCAGCAAAGAAGGCCGATAATTCGAGTCAATAACTCTGGAGACACGGAAACCAACAGCGAAAGAGCGGATAATATCACCCATGAGAAATTAGTGTAGCCCTCGACTTTTTCGCCAGGATTGAATACAAGACCATGGCCGTCGACAAAGTTTTTCGCGTACCTGAAGGTGATATAGGCGTCATCCACAATATGGCCATAGAAGGGAATGACCATGACCAAAAAGATCAAGCAGGAGATTATATATACAGCGAGTTTGGAAGTTGTTATTGCTGAAACTCCTCGAGAAAACTCTTGCTTTGCGCTAGCCTTGCCCTGCTTTTCCACAAACACAGATTTGCCTCTCTAATTCCCCTCGAACTATCTTATCACAGGAGAAATTCGACGTCAAAGGCTTGGTTAATACTTATAAGAATCAGTCATTTAGATACTTATGCATCGGGCAACACTGGCAGATATTATGGACCAAAAGAATCTCTTAGCTATCAATAAGATTATCTGCTTTTCAATAATTGGTCCAACTTTGCCCGAAATCTAAGGGCAGGCTCCCATTCAGGTGAGAGTTCTAGTACTTTTCGATTGAGTCTTCGAGCCTCCTCCAATTTTCCCTTTTTCACCAGTAAAATGGCCTTATTGTGGAGAGCCATGATGTTTTTTGGGTTGAGATCTAAAGCCCTGTTAAAATGGGACTCAGCTTCTTCCAGGCGACCAAGGGCTACATAAGCCCCCGCTAAGTTACAATGCACTCCATCTGAATTAGGCTCAATCTTGGCCGCCCTTTGGTACCAGTTGAGGGCTCCTGTCCAATCTTGACGTCGAACAGCGAGATTGCCCAGATTGATACAGGGAAGAAAATTATAGGGGTTGGAGGCAAGGGCTTGGCGATAGAGCTTTTCTGCTTTCTCACGCTGTCCCTGATTTTCATAAACCAAGGCAAGATTATAATTGATGATATCCATTCGTGGCTTAAAACCAACAATATTTGGCGTTATGAAGGCCAGAAGAAAGCAGAGTGAAAGTATCCCTGCCTTAGAAAAAAGCTTTTTTCTCCAGGCTTCGATGAGGGCCGCAATAGGGATAGCCGCAATGATAATCAATGCCGGGACTGCAGGTAGCCGGTAGCGGGAAAAAAGGAAAAAAATCACTGTTGAAACCATCCAGACAAGAATGAAAATTAAAATTGGAGTGAAGGCTCGAAGCCGCTTCCTTATAAGCCATATCCCTATAATCGCCAGAATGAAAACGCAGCCAAACTCGATCAAGGGTAAGTGAAGGATCGGAGAGGTTTGTTTTACAAAGTAGTAATCGACAGCATCTGGCCATTCATACCAACTCCAAAACATCAAGATTTTTTTTAACTGTAGTTTGACAAAGTCGAGTGGATGCTTCTTCGCCCATGAAAGCGATTTTTTTAGCCAGTAGTTAGAGACCTCAACGGGTTTGAGAGGTCGCCCCATCTCTTGTTCAGCTATTCTGACCGGTTCGGTTCGTTCGTAGGCAGGAATCTGCTTGCCTGGGACGATCGGCTGATAGGTCCCCTTAGCCTGAGGATTATTTCCTATGTAAAAATTGACTCCTCCCTGGAAGGTTGTTGGTAAGAAATCCCCTCCTACCCACCAATTCCGAAACGCCACCGGAGTGAGGATGATGAATACTCCTAAGAGTAGGCTGGTACTTCTCAAGAGAAAGTAACGCTTTTTCTCACTTGGCTTGTAAGTTAGAAGTAATAGGAAAGGCACGACAAACAGTGTGTTTTCTCTCAGTAAAGACAACACTCCACAGAGAACGCCAGCGAGAAGCCATAGCCTAATTCTTTGATTTTCTCTCACCTCAACCAAAACCCAAAGCAGAAAGCAGACCACTGTTACTGCCACTGATTCCTTGAGTATCTGGACATCGTGAAATATAAATACTCCATAGGCAGCTGCTAGAGCTGCTGCAGTAAGTCCTGCTGTTTCACCAGCCAGCTTTCTACCGGTCCTATAAAGAGCGTAACAGCCTCCTAAGGCAAGAAGAATCTGAAGGAGATACACAACATCCAGGTTGCGGCCAAAAGACTTATAGATTAAAGCCAGAAAATAAGGGTAGAGTGGAGGTTGGAAAAAAACCTCTGAGCCCAACCAGTTCCCTCCGACGATTTCCTGAGCCCAGCGGTCATACTCATGACTATCCATAACCAGTTGAGCAAAGAAAGGCTCCTCGTGTACTGCCAGCCAATGGCCTAGGCGTAAGACAAAAGCAAACCCAAGTATGACTAAAAGAGCCAATTTCTGTTTTTTTATCACTTTCCTGCTATTCCCTGCTTAGTATCATAATCGAAAGATTCTAGTATTAAGAATCAACAGGAATTTCCTTTTGGTACTCGCAATAAATCTCTCATCATTTTTCTCAATTTTCACCCGCTGACATCCTGGAAAGAGCTTATCACAGGAAAAACAAGGAGGTCAATAGCCACAAAATAGAGACAGAGCGCCAAAAACAGCCAAACAATTAGCTATAAGATAGACTCTACCCCACAAATAGAAAAAAAACAGCTAAGAAGCCCCTTAGAAATATTCCCCCCTCTCCTCGGCTGCCATCAGGAGTTCCTGTCGGACAAACTGAGGTGGAGGAGGTCGTGCGGCTTGGAAGGTGAGCTTAAGATGGAGGATTATCTTATCTATGACCTTAGGGTCTTCAATGAAGGAGATGATCCGCATCTGTCCTCCGCCTGAAGGACAGAGGAGCGGGTCTAACTCATAAACTTTGCGGATCATCTCCGCCCAGCCTCTAGAGACAACAAACCTCTCTTTTTCCTCAATGATAGGCGGATGGGAAGAATCAACTCCTGTCTTGTGTATAGGTATAGGGATTTCCTTTTTGGGTACTCGACAGATCTCTCACAATTTTCAACAATTTCTGGTCGCTCTGATCCTCCGATAAACTTACTATACTATTAATGAGGCAGTCAATTGCGAAGAAGTAGAAGCGAAACGCCAAAAAGAGGGAAGTAGTACCCAAGAAGATAGACTTCAACCCTAATGGACACACAAAAAGTTGCCTCCAGCTTTTAGAAATACCTTCCCCTTTCCTCGGCTGTGACCAAGAGTTCCTGTTGGGCGGCCTGGGGTAGAGGGGGAAGAAGAGAAGACAGCAAGTTTGCTTTTTTCTTCAGCAAAGGTATCTTTGAAAGGTTTGCCTTATATGTATTTGTTTTTGCCTTTCTTTTTTATGGTTTCGACGATGTCTTTGACTTTCTGATCTTGGGCTTTATGACAGATAAGGAGGGCGTCTTCAGAGTCAACGACGATGATGTCTTCCACCCCGACCAGAACTGTCAGCTTGTGAGGAGAGTAAGAGAGGCAGTTTTGAGAGTCTAAAACCAGGCTTTCTCCTTTTAAGGCATTTCCTTCCTTATCCTGAGGCCAGATATCTCTGAGAGAAGACCAGGATCCCACATCTGACCAGCCGAAAGTTCCTGGACAAACGAGCACCCCTTCTTTTACCTTTTCCATCAAAGCGTAGTCGATAGCTTTAGAGGGAATCTCTTCAAAGATAGATTCTATCTCATCCTGGTTGTTCTCTTTTAAAGCATCAAGCATCCTTTCCCAGTAAGGAAACATGGAGGGCGCATACTTTTCGAGCTTTTGGGCGAAAACCTGGGCTTGCCAGAGAAACATTCCTGAATTCCAGAAATAATTACCCTCCTCTAAGAAGAGCTTGGCTTGTTCATAATCTGGTTTTTCCTTGAAGTTATGCACTTTGTAAAAGAATTCTTTCTGACCTTGGAGCGGATTTTTTTCTGAAAAATGGATATATCCGTATCCAATGGCGGGATAAGCAGGGGGGATACCAAAGGTGATGAGAAAATCTCCTTCTGCTGCCATGGAAGTTGCGGCTTCTAATTTTTTAAGGAAAAGGGTTGGGTCCTTTATAATATGATCAGCAGGGAGAGCGGCCACAATGGCTTTGGGGTTTCGAAGATAAATCCGGGCTGTAGCCAGTATGAGGGAAGGGGCTGTATTTTTCCCCTGGGGCTCTACCAGAAGATTTTCTTCTGGGAGGTCTGGGAGGAGTTTTCTAATGGTTTGAGTCTGTTCAAAATTAGCAATGGTGTAGATTTCGCTGGAGGAGAAGAGGGGCAGAAGACGCTGGATAGTCTCCTCTATCATGGTTTTTTCGCTGATTATAGGAAGAAATTGCTTTGGTTTTTTCTTCCGGCTTAAAGGCCAAAATCGGGTGCCTACACCTCCAGCCATGATGACTGCTAATCTTTCCATTTTAACCTCGCTCGATTTATTCTTATGTAAAAAAGGATACCAAAAAAGCTATGGAGCCAGCGAAAAAGCAGTAGTAAGAAAAAGAAGAAAATTTACCTTTATTGATTAATCTCACCAAAAAGGTCAAAGCAAAAAAGCCAAAGACAGCGGCCACAAGGATTCCGATAAGCAAGAGTGGCCAGGAAGGGGAGGGAGCTTCCATTTTTTTTAGATGGAATAGAGCTGCTCCCAGAATGGCAGGAATAGAGAGAAGGAAGGAGAATCGAGCAGCTTCTTCTTTCTTCCAGCCGAGAAGAAGAGCCCCTCCTATGGTCAATCCAGAGCGAGAAAGGCCGGGGACTATAGCTATTCCCTGTAAAATGCCGATGAGGAAAATATGGAAAATATTTTTCTTTTCCTTTTCTCGAGCAAGCTTGGTCAAAAGAAGAAATCCTCCTGTGATGAACAGTGCTATCCCTACACCACGGAGGGAACCAAAGAGAGACTCAAAGATGTCTTGGAAAAAGTAGCCCATGAAAAGTATAGGCAGGGAGGCAAGGAAAAGGAAGAAAAGAAGCTTTATTTTCGGGTCGCTGATGTTTTTTATTGGGCTGAGGCAGAAACGGCCAAAGCTTTGAATGAGCTCTATAAGTTCTTTGCGGAGAAAGACAAGAAGGGAAAGAATAGTTCCGACGTGAAGCATGATATCAGCTAAAAGTTGAGGCTGGCGAAGTCCAAAGAGGTTTTGGAAAAGAACCAGATGACCTGAGCTGCTTACAGGAAAAAATTCAGTAAATCCCTGAATGATTCCCAAAAGGATAATCTCAAAAAGACTCAAGAATTATCCAGCCTTTTTATAACCTTTTCCATGATTTGTTTTACTTCTTTTTTTATGGCTTCCAGGTCTTCTTTTGTATCTCCTTCAAAACGCAAAACCAGAACTTCCTGGGTGTTGGAAGCACGAACCAATCCCCATCCTTTAGGATAGATGGCTCTTACCCCGTCTATATCTATTATGGGATAGGAGCGAGCAAGCTCCTTCTTAACTTCCTCAACGATTTTGAATTTGACTTCGTCAGAAGCATAAATCCTGATTTCGGGTGTATGAAAGGTCTGGGGAACGTCAGCAAGCATCTGGGAGAGCTTTTTTTCCGAGCGGGAGAGAATTTCTAATAGGCGGGCTGAAGAATAGATGGCATCATCGAAGCCAAAATACCTGTCGGCGAAGAAAATATGTCCACTCATCTCCCCGGCCACAGGTGCCTTTTCTTCTTTAATTTTTTTCTTGATTAAGGAGTGGCCTGTTTTCCACATAATTGGCCGTCCTCCCAATTTTTCGATTTCCTCATAGAGAACCTTAGAAGCTTTAACATCTGAAATGACTGGAGCTCCTGGATTAGAGGGAAGAATATCCCGGCTGAAAAGAATCATAAGCTGGTCTCCCCAGATTATTTGTCCCTTGTCATCAATGACGCCGATTCTATCTCCATCACCGTCATAGGCCACACCAGCGTCAGCCTTGGATTCAATAACTTTCTTGATCAAATCTTCCAGAGCTTCGGGAAGAGTCGGGTCTGGATGGTGATGGGGGAAAGTACCGTCCATTTCACAATAGAGACCTATGACTTCGCATCCCAAATCTTTAAAAATTGGAAAAGCCACAACCCCCGCTGTTCCGTTCCCGGCATCCATGACCACTTTCAATTTTTTATCAAGTTTAATGTTTTTTGTGACATAGTCTTTGTATTCAGGAATGATGTCATAATGGCTTATAGAGTTTCCCTGGTCTTCTGTAAAATTTTTGTTTTTAATAATTTTATATATGTTTTGTATTTCTTCTCCATAAAGGGTTTCCTCCCCTGCCATTATTTTGAACCCATTATATTCAGGCGGGTTGTGAGAGCCAGTGATCATAACTCCAGCTTCCTTTTTTTTGTAATAAATGGCGAAGTAAAGGAGAGGAGTAGGGATAACTCCTAAATCTATTACCTGGCATCCGGTTGAAAGAAGTCCTTTGGTCAGAGCTTCGGAATAGGGTTGAGAGCTGAGTCGGCAATCTTTTCCAAGAACGACCTCTCTTTTTTTTCTTTGACGAAAGTAAGTTCCTATTCCCTTCCCTAATAATTCAACAGTTGCAGGGTTTAAATCTTTATCTACAATTCCTCTTATGTCATATTGTCTGAAAATTCCAGGTTTGATTTCCACCTTATCTCCTCCCGAAACAGTCTATTATGTTCGTTTCGTTTATCTCGTTTATTTAGGGCTGGACTATTCTATTTTCTCTTAATTAATTATTTTTCGGCTTCCGTATTTTATTCTCGAAATTTTAACCTAAAACCTTAAACTGAATTCTTAGTTTTTTCTTCTTTCGTTTCTTCCCTATCACTTCTTACAGAATTGCTTTTTAGCCAGTCTAGCAAAATTAGCTTTTCTCGTTTTTAATCTGCTTTCTTTTTGAGATGTTGCTGTGATAATTCTTTAAACTTGGCGGATATGACTTCCAATTTATTCTGAGCTTCGAGGATGAATTCGATGAATTCTCTCACAGCTCCCTTGCCTCCCGGGTTGTGGCAGATGAAGTGGCAGTGTTTTTTTATTTCTGGATGAGCATCAGCCACAGCGGCAGCCAGACCCACAGATTTTATGACTTCGAGGTCTCCTAAGTCGTCTCCGATGTAAGCAATGTGTTCCTTTTTCAAGTCATTTTTATCTTGGATTTCCGTTAAAATTCTTTTCTTGTCGAAGATTCCCTGGTGGACTTCTGTTATTTGGAGCTTCTCGGCCCTCTTTTCCAAAGATTTTGATATTTTACCAGTTATGATGGCAGTCTTTAAACCGGCCAAACGGGCCAGCAAAATTCCGGTTCCATCCTTGACATTGTAAGATTTGAGTTCTTCGCCGTCAGGCAGGACAAGAAGAGAACCGTCGGTGAGAGTGCCGTCGACATCCATGATGATCATCTTTATCTTCTGGATTCGCTCTTTATCTTTCATCAGAACATCTCTGTACGCCACAAATCATGGAGGTGGATGATTCCCTCTATTTTTTCTTCATTATTCTTTATAATCAGGGAAGTGATTTTTTTCTCCTCCATGATATTCAGAGCCTCGGTGGCTAAATCATCCTTTTTAATGGTCGTAGGATTTTTTGTCATGCAATCTTGAGCAGTTTTTTTAAGCAGTCCATCATTATATTTGGTGAGCATTCTTCTTAAGTCACCGTCGGTTATAATTCCCATAAGCCTTTCTTCTTCGTCGATTACACAGGTCACTCCCAATTTTTTCCTGGTCATTTCTTCGAGAACATTTTTCATTGGAGTGGGGCCTAAAACACGAGGAATTTCTCTGCTTTTGTGCATTAAATTTTTGACTTTAAGGAGTCTTTTCCCGATCTGGCCCTTAGGATGAACAGAAGCAAAATCCTTTTCTCCAAAACTTTTCTTTTTCATCAGGGCTATGGCGAGAGCATCGCCCAGGGCCAAGGCTGCTGTGGAACTAGCCGTGGGGACAAGTCCATTGGGCCCGGCTTCTTTTTCTACACTGGCGTCCAGGACAATATCGCTGTATTGGGCCAATTTTGATTCTTTACATCCAGTGATGCTGATTAATTTTATCCCTATTCTTTTTATGAATTCTAAGAGCTCAATAATTTCCTTTGTCTCTCCGCTGTAGGAGATAGCGATGATGACATCATCTTTCAGGATCATACCAAGGTCTCCATGACCAGCTTCTGCAGGGTGGATAAAAGTGGCCGGAGTACCGCAGCTTGTCAGAGTGGCCGCAATCTTACGGCCGATTAGACCTGATTTTCCCATGCCCATAACGATGACTCGAGTTTTCATCCTGGAAAGGAGTTCAACGCTTCTGGCAAAATTTTTATCCAGCTTGGGAATTAAAGTTTCGAGAGCCTTTGATTCTGTATTCAAAACCTCTTGTCCTATTTTAATTGTTTCTTTTTCGCTTTTTGTCATGACTGTTATTATACCTTAGTCGAGTTGATTATTCATATCTATCGCTCTCTTTATCCGCAGCAGTGCAGCAAGAGTAGCGTGCAAATCATTCATTATCAATGAGTTATGTTTATCTGAAAGAGCTGCGGAAGGATTTTCATGAACTTCAAGAAAAACTCCATCAACTCCACTGCTGACTCCTGCCTTAGCTATGCAGGTGATGAATTCTGCATTGCCTCCTGAAGAAGTTTTCTCTCCCCCGGGTTTTTGAACGCTGTGGGAAGCGTCAATGACCACTGGAAATCCCCATTTCTTCATGATGGGAATGGAGCGAATGTCAAAAACCAAGTTATTGTAGCCAAAGCAGGTGCCTCTTTCTGTGAGAATGATTTTTTCGTTGTTTTGACTGAGAACCTTTTCTACTACGTTTTTCATTTCTTGGGGCGATAAGAACTGTCCTTTTTTGAGGTTTATGGGTTTTTGAGTTTTGGCGGCTTCCATAATTAAATCTGTTTGGCGGCAAAGAAAAGCCGGAATTTGTATGATGTCCAATACCTGGGCTGCCTTCTCGATTTGATTTGTTTCATGGACATCAGAAAGGACAGGAAGGTTACACTCATTTTTTACAGCCTGAAGAATTTCCAGCCCTAATTTTAAACCGGGTCCTCTGTAGGATTTTATAGAGGAGCGGTTGGCTTTGTCGTAGGAAGCTTTAAAAATAAAGGGAATGTGAAGCTCTTCACATACTTTTTTAATTTTTTTGGCCATAAAAAGAGTATGTTTCTCACTTTCGATAACGCATGGTCCCCCAATCAGAAACAAGGGATTGGACCCCCCTATTTTAACTTTTGGGTTTATTTTTATTTCTTTTGAGGCCATGAGCATAGCATGCTCCAATGAATGATTTAAAAAGAGGATGAGGCTCTAAAGGCTTAGATTTAAACTCAGGATGGAACTGGCAACCGAGAAACCAGGGGTGATTCCTTATCTCTATTATTTCAACCAAGTTGTGTTCTGGATTTTTCCCGGAGAAAAAAAGGCCAGCTTGGGCTAATGTTTTTTCGTATTCGGGGTTGAATTCATAGCGGTGACGATGACGGTCGTAGATGATATTCTTCCCGTAAGATTTATAAGCCAGGGAAGCCTTTTCCAGGCGACATGAATAGCTTCCTAGTCTCATGGTACCGCCCATTGCTTCATTGCCCGTTAACTCTCTCCACATAAAAAAGATTTTATGGGGGGTTTTCGGGTCAAACTCTGTGCTGTTGGCATCTGGCAAGGAGGCGACGCTGCGGGCAAATTCGATGACAGCACACTGCATACCTAAGCATATGCCAAAGAAAGGAATTTTTTTCTCCCGGGCGTAAGCAATAGCAATAATTTTGCCTTCGATGCCCCTGACACCAAAACCTCCAGGGACAAGAAGGCCATCTTTATTCCCCAAGATTTCCTTGGGTCTTCCCTTTTCCAGGTCTTCAGCTTCTATCCAGGAAATGAGAACTTTAAGCTGATGAGCTATGCCGCCATGGGCTAAAGCTTGCTTCAGACTTATATAAGAATCTTGAAGCTCTGCATACTTGCCTACCAAAGCAATATCAACTTCATCTCGGGGGTGAGCCATATTTTCAATCAGTGATCTCCAGCGGCTTAATTTTATTTTTTTCTGGGGAAGATTCAAAAGCTTTAGAATGATGGTATCTAGCCCTTCCTGCGAAAAAATAAGAGGAATTTCATAAATATTATCCATATCCTTGGCTGTAATAACTGCTTCTAAAGGAACATTGGTGAAGAGAGAAATTTTAGCTTTTATTTCGTGAGTTAGAAATTTTTCTGTTCGACAGAGGATGATATCGGGTTGGATACCTATAGCTCTTAGTTCGCGAACACTGTGTTGGGTTGGTTTAGTTTTCAATTCTCCGGATGTTTTAATAAAAGGAACCAATGTCAGATGAATAAAAAGAGTATTTTCTTTGCCCAGAGTCAATCTCATTTGTCGAATTGATTCCAGAAAGGGAAGGCTCTCAATATCGCCTACAGTACCGCCGATTTCGACTATAACGATATCATTCTCGTCAGCTACAGTGTAAAAAGCCTTTTTTATCTCATCTGTGACATGGGGTATGACTTGTACTGTTTTGCCAAGATAGTCACCTTCGCGTTCTTTGCTGATGATTGATTCGTAGATTTTGCCGGCTGTCCAGTTATGAGCCTTGGTCGTTTTGGTGGATGTAAAACGTTCATAGTGGCCTAAATCGAGGTCTGTCTCAGCCCCATCATCCGTAACATAGACCTCTCCGTGCTGAAAGGGATTCATCGTACCAGGATCCACATTGAGGTAGGGGTCAAATTTTTGGATAGTTATTTTGTATCCATGGCTCTCCATGAGCATTCCTACAGAAGCAGCTGCAATTCCTTTTCCTAAGGCCGAGAGTACACCTCCAGTAACGAAGATAAATTTAGTCATTTGCTTCTTTTTTTAAGAATTCTTCAGCTCTGATTATATCCTGAGGAGTATCAATACTCAAGGTTTGAGATTGAGTTTCAATCATTTTTATCCTGTAGCCGTGCTCTAATGCCCTGAGTTGTTCCAGTTTTTCAGCTTTTTCCAATCTTGAGGGTTCAAGCTTGGTGAATTTTAAAAGGAAATTCCTTTGATAGCCATAGATTCCGATATGCTGCAGGAAGTATCCTGATGTATGAGAAGGCAGCGGAGAGCGAGAGAAATAGAGGGCGAAGCCATCTTTATCAATCACAACTTTAACAATGTTGGGATCATGAATGAGTTTTAGATTTTGGACTCTAGCTGTGAGAGAGACCATGGGAATGGATTCGTCTTGGAGGGCTAAGACTAATTCGTCTATCATCTGTCCTTTTATTAGAGGTTCATCTCCTTGAATGTTGATGATAAGAGGGGTTGTTATTTCTAAAGCTACTTCTGCAACTCTTTCCGTGCCTGAGTTATGGAGGGGAGAAGTCATTCGCACTTCAGCTCCGATTTTTTGAACAGCTTGGGCAATTCTTACGTCATCGGTAGCAACAATAATTCGGTCCAGAAGCGAGGCAGTTGAGGCCCTCTCGTAAACTCTTTCAATCATCGGCTTTCCTTGGATGGGAACTAAAGGTTTGCCGGGAAAGCGTTTTGAGTGGAACCGAGCTGGTATGATACCTGTGGCTGGCTTCAAAGTTTATTTCCTAGGTTAATTTTTTTTCAGGTGAGGGTTGGATAACTTTTTCTGAAGTTTGACAATTAGCCTCAAGGTAGGCACCTTCTTCTATTACTAATTTTGGAGAGATGATAGTTCCGATGACTCGTCCCTTTGAGTTTATTTCGACTTTCTCTTTTGCCTGGATGTTGCCCTTAATCTCTCCATTATTAATGAGATAGCCTATCTTTATATCTGCTTCGACCTTTCCCTTTTCTCCTACAATGAGCATAGAATCGGAATTAATCGTTCCTTTAAATCGGCCGTCGATACGGAAAGAACCCTTAAAGAATAAATCTCCTTTAAATTCTGTGTCTTTGTCAAGGAATCCAGTAATTTTATTTTGATCCATTTCTCTACTCTTATCCTTCATGAGGAAACTCCTTTTATTAGTTCATAAAGCCTTTGGAGGTCATCCATGGAGTAATAATGTATTTTGACAATCCCCTTGTTTTTGTTTCCTTGAATGGAAACTTTAGTACCCAATAGCTTAAGAAAGTCTTCCTGAAGAGCTAAAAGGTCTGGGTCAGGGACTCTTGCCTTCTTGGGCTTAGATTTAACCCTGTTAATCATCTTTTCCGTATTACGCACGGAGAGGTTCTTTTGAATAATCTGCCTGCAGATGGATTTCTGTAATTCAGGACCCTCTAAGGCAATCAAAGCTCTCGCATGCCCCATAGATATTTCATTTTCGGTGAGTTTTCCCTGAATCTCTTTAGGAAGTTTGAGAAGACGTAGATAATTGGTGACAGAAGTCCTGTCTTTGCCCACTTTCTCGGCTACTTGCTCTTGAGTATAATTGAGTACTTGGATGAGTTTCTGGTAGGCTAGAGCGATCTCTAAAGAATTTAATTCTTCCCTTTGAAGGTTTTCTATGAGAATTACCTCTAACTGTTGTTCCTTGGGAATAGTCCGGATGAGAGCAGGAATTTTTTTAAGACCGATTTTTTGAGCAGCTCGCCATCTTCGTTCACCAACGATGATTCTGTAATATTTTCCTTCAGGAACAACTACGACCGGCTGGAGGACACCAGATGTCTTTATGGATTGGGCAAGTTCATCCATAGTTTTCTCGTCGAACTTTAGTCGGGGCTGAAGAGGATTGGTTTTAAGTTGATCGATGTCTAAGTCAGCATATCTTTCTTCTTTTATAATGCTGAACTCCTCAGGTATAAACGCCTTTAAACCCTTTCCTAACGCTTTTCTTTTCATCTAGATAGCATCTCCTGAGCTAAATTTAGGTAGGCTTGGGCTCCTTTTGACTTAACATCATAGAGAGGAATAGGCAGGCCAAAACTCGGAGCCTCAGCAATTTTAATTGTCCGGGGAATAATTGTTTCATATATAATTTCTTTAAGGGATTTTTTGATTTCCTCAGCTACCTGTTTAGAAAGGTTTGTTCGTTCATCAAACATAGTAAAGAGAATTCCTTCTATTTGAAGGGAAGGGTTGAGATAGGTGCGGATTTCATCGAGGGTTTGAAGAAGGTCTGGGATGCCTTCCATACAAAAATATTCGCATTGGATGGGGATAAGGACAGAGTCAGCGGCTGTAAGGGCATTGATGGTGAGATAACCCAGGGATGGAGGACAGTCGATAAAAATAAAGTCAAAAGGGCTCCTCATCTTGCTCAAAGATTCTTTGAGTAACTTTTCTCTCTTTTGTTTGGGAAATAGCTCTGCCTCAATCCCTGCTAATTCAAGTGAAGCCGGACAAAGATAGAGGTTTTCTTGTTTAGTGGGGAAGATACATTGATCTATCATCTGCCCATTCATTATGACTTGGTAAATTCCTTTTTCCGTTTCTTTGGTCCTGCCCAATCCGGAAGTAGCCATACCTTGGGGATCGAGATCGATAACGAGTGTTTTCATGTTTCTTATGGCTAAAGAACAAGAGAGGTTAATGGCTGTAGTAGTTTTCCCAACTCCTCCTTTTTGATTAGCTACGGCAATAATTTTTTTCATCGTTTTTCAATGTTTCACGTGGAACATTATTTTTTCTCTACTTTTTTAAGTTTCAGGTAAAAGTGAAGGTTAGTGATGGCAGCTGGCGTAATCCCTGGAATTTTCTTAGCTTGTCCGAGAGTTTTAGGCCTCGTATTTTCCAGTCTTTCGACCACTTCCCTCGTTAATCCCGGGATTTTATTGAATTCTATGTATTCTGGGATTTTTACCCTTTCATTTTTTTTAATCCTGGCAATTTCTTTTTCCTGCTTTTTTAAGTAGCCCTCGTATTTTATCTCTGACTCAATGTGTCTAACCTCTTCGTCAGTTAAAAGCATCGGAAGATTTTTATATTCTACCACATTTTTTAATTTCACTTCAGGTTTTTTTAGTAAAGCCTTGAGGGTTATTTTTTCATTTTTTTCTGTTTTTATTTCTTCCCTTTGAAGGAAAGTCATAATTGTGTTTATTCGCTCTTGTTTATTCAAGTAGACTTCATACTCCCGTTCTTCAATCAATCCCAATTTGTGCCCGTATTTAATCAACCTTTTATCCGCATTGTCAATGCGGAGAAGAAGTCTGTATTCAGCGCGGGAAGTAAAGAGACGGTAGGGCTCTTCAACTCCCTTTGATATTAGATCATCGATGAGGACAGCTGTATAAGCTTCGTCTCGGCGGAGGATGAGTGGTTCCCCCTTTTTTATTTTTAAAGCGGCATTGATCCCAGCCATCAAGCCTTGAGCGGCTGCTTCTTCATAGCCAGAAGTTCCGTTAATCTGCCCGGCCAGGTATAGGTTATTGATCGCTTTCGTTTCCATCGTGGGATTGAGCTGAGTGGGGGCCACTGCGTCGTATTCGATACCGTAGGCGGGCCTTAGTATTTTGGCCTGGTCTAAGCCAGGGATGCTTTTCAGTATTTCCTTTTGAACCTCAAAGGGCAGGCTGGAAGAGAGGCCGTTGACATAGATTTCCGTTGTATCCAGCCCTTCGGGTTCGAGAAAGAATTGGTGTCTCTGGTGATGGGGAAATTTGACAACTTTATCCTCTATGGAGGGGCAGTATCGAATCCCAATTCCTGTTATTTTGCCGCTGTAGAGAGGGGATTTATCCAAGTTCTTCTTAATGATTTTATGGGTATTCAAGTTGGTGTAGCCTATATAGCACAATATTTTATTTTCGAGTTTTTTTCGTGTCCGAAAAGAGAAAGGCACTGGTTTTTTGTCTCCTGGCTGGGGAGTGAATGGGCTCCAGTCTATGGTGTGTTTGTCGAGTCTCATCGGAGTTCCTGTTTTCAGCCTGAACATTTTCAGGTCTAATTTTTGTAAGTTTTTGCCAAGTTCCTGGGAAGAGGGTTCATTAGCCCTTCCCGCAGGGTAGGAATTCAAGCCGATGTGGATGAGGCCGTTTAAGAAAGTTCCAGGAGTAAGGATTACAGCTTTGCCAAAAATGGTATTTCCATCGATGGTCATAACTCCTCGAGCCTGGCCGTTTTTTATAAGCACCTCTGTGACAATGCCCTGAAAAAGGGTTAAATTCGGAATTTTCTCTAACCATTTTTTCATGGTCAGTCTGTACTGAGCCTTATCAGATTGAGCTCGCGGTGCCTGAACCGCACCTCCGCGACTACGGTTAAGGAGTCTGAATTGAATGCCAGTTTCATCTGCTAGGAGGCCCATGAGGCCACCCAGGGCATCTATTTCCCGGACTAAATGACCTTTAGCCAGTCCGCCGATAGCAGGGTTGCAGGACATTTGAGCGATGGTTTCCAGATGAATAGTGACGAGGCAGGTTTTAAGTCCCATACGACTTGTGGCCTGTGCAGCTTCACAGCCAGCGTGACCTGCACCGACAACGATTACATCGTATTCATCCACTGCATTCATTTTATTTATTTTCGAAACACCCAGCCCCATCTATACTATTTTTTTTCATCACGGAAAATTAGATGCTTACATTATTTTCCGACACAGAATCGGCGGAATATATCATCGATTATTTCGTCAGTGCGAATTTCACCGGTGAGTTGACCGATTAAGGGAACAATTTTCCTTATTTCTTCAGCATAAATTTCTTCAGAATGACCTTCGTTGAGGAGACATTTTACCTTTATCAAAGAGGCAAGAATGTCTTCGAGGAGAAGCTTTTGTCTGAGATGGAGGATGATATCTTCCCCTACTTCCTGGCGGGGAAGAAAAAGCTTGGATATCATTTCTTTCAGTTTATCCAAATTTGTTCCTTTTAAAGCGGATATATCAAGGAAGGGTATATTTTTCGCCTTTTCCTTAATCTTAGCTTTGGCAATTTTCTGGGGGAGGTCCATTTTATTAAAAAGGAGTAGAGTTTTTTTGTCTTTGAATTTTCCAATTAATTTAAAATCTTCAGGGTTCTCTTTTCGGGAGCTATCGAGAAGGAGGAACACTCCTTCTGACTTTTTTGCCAATTTTTTCCCTTTTTTTATTCCTTCCTTATCTACAGGATGAGATGTACGGTCTATTCCTGCCATGTCAATCAAGGTGAAGATGGAATCTTTTATTTTTATTTTTTCCTTTAAATAGTCTCTCGTTGTTCCAGGATAAGGAGTGACTATAGCTCTTTCCCTTTCAAGGAGGGAATTGAAAAGGGTAGACTTTCCTACGTTTGCCCTTCCTGTGATAGCCAGGGTGATACCCTCAGCCAGGGATTTTCCAAAATCGTAGCTTCTGATAAGTTGTTCTAAGAAAATGATGAGATTTTCCAGTGCTTTTCCTGTTTGTTTTGGTGAGGTCCGCAGGTTTTCCTCTGGAAATTCAATTCTGGCTTCGATTTGAGCTGAAAGATGGATAATCTTGGCGCGAAGGGAGGCTATCTTATTAGATAATTTTCCCTCAACTTGACTGAAGGAAATTTTTGCCTGTTTAAGTGATGCTGCTTGAATTAAATCATTGACAGCTTCTGCCTGGAGAAGGTCAATCCTTCCTTTCAAATAAGCCCGGAGGGTGAATTCTCCAGGGTGGGCATGGCGAGCCCCAGCCTTGAGTCCCAGGCGGACAACTTCCTCTAATATTACTGGACTGCCATGACAGCTAATCTCCACTATGTTTTCTCTTGTGTAGGTGTGGGGCTGGGGAAAGAAGGTAAGATAAGCTTCCTCAAAAGATTCTTTTTGTTCAAAATTGTAAAGGTATCCCAAAATAGGGCGACGCGGTGGGATTTCACCTCTCTTTTTGGGTTTAAATATTTTTTTGGCAACGGCTAAAGATTTTTTTCCACTGAGACGAACAATGCCCAAAGCTCCAAAGCCTAAAGGAGTGGAGATGGCAATGATTGTATCCTCAAGCATAACCCTAATATATTAAATCGTAATTGGTAAACTGTAAATAGGTTGAGAGGAATAGTAAGCAGAATAAAAGGGGAGAAAGGCGGCCTGGTTTATCCTTTTTTTTTGTTTGTTTAGTTGGTTTAGGGCGAAAATATTTCATTAATACTGATTGTAAATTCCTCTCTCTTCTTAACCAAATAAGCCCATAAGCCAAACAGACGAGATAACCTATAAAGACTGATAAGACCCAATCTCTGGATGCCTGGATAGTCAGGATTGTCAGAGCAGTCAGGACAATCGAAACAGCCTGGACTGGGAGAGCTGATGTCTATCAGTTAAAATCTGAAAGCCAAACAGTGAGTTATTCAGCTTGATTATTAACAGGGAAGATCTTGACTCTTTTTAGAAATCCATCTCCGATACTTTCGCTTGTGATTCCAGGGATTTGGTTTACAGCTATGTGGACAATCCGTCTTTCATAGGGGTTCATCATCTCCAGTATTTCGTTTTTTCCTGTTTCTGAGACATGGTGGGCGACATGTTGTGCGTATTCCGTCAATTTTCTCTCTATTCTTTCTCGGTAGAAGTTACAGTCAACTTGAATTTTTTGAGAATGGATTTTGTTGAGGAGGTGTTGAAGAGATAAGAGGAGGGATGCTTCCTTTCGAAGAAGAAGATGCTTGTCTTCTCCTTCAAAAACCACATAAGTGATGTCGTTTTTTCTCTTTATCTGGTATTTTAACTCAAGAGAGGTTAGCTTAATAAGCTTTTCAAGAAAGTCAGCCACAAGGTCGTCTTCTGGCACTTTTTTAGGCCAGGCCCGGATCACTATTTCTTTGCTTTTTATTCCAAAGAGTTTGGTTTTTTCGGCGACAATTTCATAATTAAATTCATTTCTAGAAAGTTTGAGGATATGTTCAGCGAGGCTAATAACTTCTTCAAGATTTTTACCTTTAAATTCTTGTTTTTGATTATTTTTTTCTTCTTTTTCCATGAGTTTCTCTCTTCTTCTTTTTTATTAAGCGATTCATGATATATTGCTGGCCGATTTGAAGGATATTGTTGGTTAGCCAGTAAAGAACAAGGCCACTTGGAAAACTCAGAAAAAAGATAGTCATGATTACAGGCATGATGAGCATCATTCTTGCCTGAGTTGGGTCAGCAGAAGTAGGAGCCATTTTTTGGCTGATAAATTGGGTAATACCCATCAAGACCGCTAAAGGCCAGAAACTGGCAGAGAGGTCATGTATCCAGAGGATAAAGGGACTGTGCCTGAACTCAATGGCTACGACTAAGAGCCGGAAAAAGCCCCAAAAAACAGGTAATTGAATAAGCATTGGTAAACAGCCGCCCGCTGGGTTTATGCCGTGTTCTTTATAGAGCCTCATCATTTCTTCGTTCATTTTGCGACGCTGAGCAATATCTTTTTTGGCTTTTTTGTACTTGGCTCTTAGGGCTTTTATCTTTGGCTGGAGTTCTTGCATTCTTGACATAGAGCGGGTACTGGTGTAAGTCAGAGGGAAAAATATGATTTTGATAATGAGGGTAAGGATAATAATAGAAATTCCCCAGTTAGGGAAGATTTTATGAATGGAATTCATCGTTCTCAGAAGAATTTCAGCAATCAATCCAAAAAACCCAAAGTTTATGATTTTTTTTGTCTCGTAGCCGAATTCATTCAGAACGTTGAATTCTTTGGATCCGATATAAACTCTGTTAGGTATGGTTACCAAAAGGGAAAAATAGGTAATATCTTTTTTTGTATGTTTTAAGAATGTGACATAATTTTTTCGAGAGGAAAGGAGGAAAATAGCTGTAAAATAATTATCTTCATAAGCGGCCCAGTTCACATTGTAGAATTCGCTATCTTCGGTCTTAAACTTTCTTTCATCTTTGTGTTTGACCTTATTTAATTTCAGATAAGCTATTCCTTTTCCCCCTCCAAAACGCTCTTTTCCTTGAGTTGAAGAACGATTACCGAAACTCGGGCCCCAAAGGAGAAGAGGTTCAATTTTTTGTCTATTTTTTTTGACTTTTATCTCAACCTCAAAGTCATATCTTCCGCCTTGAAAAGTAAAGATTTTTTCAACAGAGTTTCCCTTGTCATCTGCCCATTCAAAACGAATCTCTCCCTTTTGGCCATCTTTAAGTTCTAATCTGAGCTTTGAAGTTTTGTAAAAGTTGCTGTTGATACGATCGTCGAAGGAAGGTATCTCAGGTGGCTCAGTCCTGGCACGAGTGTAGATAGAAGAGTCCTCAGGAGCCTCAGTCCAGAGAGAGAAAGGGAAGATATTTGCCTCTTTATAAAGTTGAGAAACAAGTTCTAAATCGTTTTTTTCCTCGTCTTTATGTTCTTTTAGTTTCCAGCTCTTTAATACTGCCCCTTTATTGCTCCAGACGGCTTGGTATAAAGATGTGTCTACCAGGATGAGGTTTTCAGCCTTTTCTGAAGTTGGCTGAATTTTCTCTTCTTCTTTTGGGAACTCCTTCAGAGATGGAATTTTTGCCGGAGGAAGAGTAGTTTCCCTTTGGAAAGGCTTCTCTTCAGATATTACTTCTGGGCTAGTTACTGGCTGCGGTTTTCTTTTAAAAATAAGTAATTGATAAATCACCAAAATTGAAAAAGAAAGGGCTATGGCGAGTAACAATCTTTTTTCCATTTGTGATCCTCTCAGGGAACGAGATCAACCCCTCCCGGGTGGAAAGGATGGCATTTTAGAAGTCTTTTGCCTCCTAAATATACTCCTTTGAATAAACCATATTTTTTTATTGCTTCGTAGGTATAAGTGGAACAGCTGGG
>Ga0114921_10000303_pt1 | contig 20805 bp, 21 predicted proteins | sample BentaG_FD_87016 | JGI IMG/M metagenome (GOLD analysis project Ga0114921, IMG submission 87016) | Deep subsurface microbial communities from South Atlantic Ocean to uncover new lineages of life (NeLLi) - Benguela_00093 metaG | ecosystem: Environmental > Aquatic > Marine > Oceanic > Sediment ... | reverse complement strand
TTTTCATTGAGGATCAGTTCCTTTTAGTGGATATAGGGCCGGGAACAGTCAGACAACTGGCAATTGCCGGCCTTAACTACCAAGATATTGATTATATTGGCATCAGTCATTTTCATCCAGATCATACAGCTGATCTGATCCACTTTTTCTTTGCTACACGGTATCCCCCAATCCTCGATAAGAGAAAGCCTTTCACGATTATAGCCCCTGAAGGATTCAACCGGTTCTTAAAGCTCTTGAAAAAGCCCTATGGAACCTGGCTTGATCTCCCTGCCGGCCTTATGAATATTGTGGAACTAAAAGTGGATAAAAACGACAAGAAGGAATTTGACAAATTCACAATACGTTCCGCACCGGTAAACCACACCCCTCAGAGCATTGGCTTTAGAATAGAAGACAATTCAGGAAGAATTGTTGTGTATTCAGCAGACACCGGCTACTGTGAAGAAATTGTGGATCTGGCAAGAGGCGCAGATCTCTTGATCCTCGAATCTTCCTTCCCTGATGGAGAAGAGATGGCAGGACACCTGACCCCATCAGAGGCAGGTAATATAGCCACACAATCAGGGGCCAAGAGGCTTCTCCTGACCCATTTCTATCCGGAATGTCTGAGGACTGACATTGAGGTCCAGTGCCGCAAAACCTACCGGGGAGACCTTATCCTAGCGGCTGATTTGATGTCTTTATCGATTGAATAATCAAGCGGCAGGGGTTCCAAGGGGGTCAGAATTCATGGATTCTTTTCTATGCCTGTGGATTCACGACGAATCCTTCCTTGAGTGCCGCATTCTTGAGGTGTTGATCAAAACAGACCATTGCTAGTCGGTTAGGATCTTCCTGAGTAGCGACCAGAGCAGAGGCGAGTTGGCAGGCATCAGCTGCATGCAGCGGATGAACCTCAAGTAACCTCAATGCCCCACCTCATACTCATGAATACGTCTTCTTCCCATCCCTTGTTATTCTTCCTCAATGGACCTCAAAATCCATAGCTCCCACCCTAGCTTTATGTTTTAAGTCTAGATTATCGCTCAGTATTCACCGTGGAACTATTTGAGCCTAAACTAATTTTGATTTTTCGCCGATATAATAAATATGTTGCAGAGCATGCAGAAGAGTCGGATATTTTTTTCCAGTTGATGAAACAAACCTTGTGTGGAATAAGATCGCAGTTAGCAGTGAAAATCACAAAATCGATTTCTAAAAAAAATGCAGGAAGATAGCTCAATATTAAATATTGTACGTATAGGGAGTTATATTACCTTCAGTAGTCTCAAAGAGATTGGAAATAGGATTTTAGAATCCTTTCAAGGTATTATAAATGAATTTCAGTTATCGCATCATGATGCCCCTCTTCTAGATAGTATTGATGCTTTTCTATTGACAACAATACTTCATGAGGAATTTGGTGGACACACCTTAGGGATAACAGATGCGGATTTAAAGACGAACGATGAAGATGAGTTTTATAATTCTATTTTTGGAGGCAAGAATCCTCAGAATGATGTCGCAGTAGTCTCCACGAGAAAACTTGGTCCAACTAAAATTAGCTCTAAAAGGGATTATGATTTATACATCGATAGGACTTCAAAAGTGTCTCTGCATGAAGTGGGTCATAATTTGGGTTTAACAGATCATGGTTCTTATAAGGTGGCTCGTGATGGATCATTATGTCCAATGAGTAAAGGAGAATTCAATAAGTTTGGATATTGGGGGTATGTCAGAGTAATTATCGATGGTAGAGGCCTGAACTTTTGTGATGAATGCACTTGTTTTCTAAAAAACATGTATGGTTATAAAAGTCAATCGGCTAAATTGTTGGAACACTGACTAGAGTTAACTGGCTGTTGCCCAAACGGAAATCCCAAACAAATCTTGGCGAAGTGGAAGATAAGCGATGTCAACTGTTTGAGCCCTAAAGGCGAGTTTTGACATCGCCTGGTGGAGCGAGCCTTAGATTTATCAAAAAAGGTTTTAGACCAAGCGAAAAGGGATTGCGGCAACAGCCTGTTAAAAACCTAGTGTAAAATAAGCCCCCTTCCAGCCGCTGGCCCGGCATATTGTATTCTATTGTCTCACACAAAAATTAGCGATTAACTTGCCTATACCTTAGAATATTTTACAGACTCCCTTTGCTAATCAAAACACTAGCCGGTTTTTCTTCCTTATTTTTGACTGTATATTGTTACCCGGCAGTAGACACAGAGTAGGTTGTTTGAAAAATTATGCTTCGACCAAGGTCCACTTGACACACGGTCGACTCTATCCTATATTGCCCTTTCTGAAAAGGAAGTTTTTCTGGCTGACAGGTAAATCGATACGCGTTACAAATCCGCCGAGACCAGGAGAATTGTACGCATAAAATTGGTCCAAGGGAACTAAATCAATGGCAATAGCTTTCGGGTTGCAACGATTCCTTCACGATATTAGGTACCATCGGGAACGCTTCCGCCAATTCATTGGTATCTCCTTTGTAATCCTGGTCAGTGTTACAGGTGAACCAAAGGAACTGTTGTTTTTTCCTGGTGGAGTGCTGGTTTTCCTGGGTATTGCAGTGCGACTGTGGGCCTCAGGACATATTAGAAAGAACAAGGCCCTTGCCACCGATGGGCCTTATGCCTATGTCAGGCATCCTACCTATGTGGGCAATCTCACGTTGGGATTTGGTTTTGCCCTTGCCTCCGGCTTATGGTGGAGCCTCCCCTTGTTTATATTTATCTTGTTTGCTTTTTATCCTCATGCCATCCACCAAGAAGATGAAAATCTTCATCGCATGTTTAAAGAGGACTGGGAGCAATGGCGCAAAAGAACACGGGCGCTCATTCCACGCCTTACCCCTTATCGGCCTGGACAAAGGGGAAGGTGGTCGTTCATACAAAGCTTGCGGCATAACGGCGAGCCCATTATTGCCCTGTTTCTCCTGTTTTGGCTGTACTTCCTTTCCTTGGGTCTACATTGAATCTCCCAGTGGAACCGATGTTGAGAGATATAGATTACCTTACTGAAAGAGAGCTCGTTCAGTGGGTCAGGGGGAGCATTAAAACCAGATCGAACATTTTTCGACGCGGTTATCAGGGTTATGTGTATCTGTATGAAGACAAAGATCGGCGTCTAATCATTAAGGCTCCTATGGGGTGGGGATTAGGCAGACTCCTCCGCCGGGCGATGTTGCGCAATGAATACAGGGTTTACTCCAGACTATCTGGAGTAGCTGGCGTACCCCGCTGTTACGGCCTTGTCGATGGGTGCTACCTCGTACTCGAATTCATCGACGGAGTGCCAGTCCGGAGTGCTAGGATTACCGATCGTGACGTATTCTTCAAGGCCCTCTTGAACTTGATCAAAGAGCTGCACAAGGCTGGTGTTGCACATACTGACCTCAAGAAAAAGGACAATCTTCTAGTCGTAGAAGGACACACGCCTTGTGTTATCGACTTTGGTGTGGCTGTCATCAGGAAATCGGGTTTTGCGCCTCTAAATCGCTATCTCTATAACCTTGCAAGTAAATTTGATTTCAACGCCTGGGTAAAGTTGAAATATGACGGCAGGTATGAAGATATGGTCGACGAAGACAGAAAGTACTTCAACAGAACAGTCGTTGAGAAGGTATCGCGCTGGATTAAGGACACTTACCTGAGCATTAAGGAAGGTCTTAGGGGCGAAAGATAGAAATACCAATCCTCGGAGCCTGCAAAAGGCTGTCAGGCACTATGGAGCATTAGTGCTGAAATTGGATATTATAGAGGTCTCTATATCTACCATTTCTTGCCATGAGTTCGTTATGTGTTCCTGACTCAACAATGGCACCATGCTCAAGCACATAGATTCGATCGGCCCTTTTGATGGTATTCAGCCGGTGAGAAACAATAAAGATGGTCCTTTGGCCAAGGAGGTTCTCGATGGCCTTCTGGACAAGATGTTCGCTTTCTGGATCGAGGGCTGAGGCTGGCTCATCTAAAATCAGAATAGCTGGGTCTTTAAGAAGAGCCCGGGCTATGGCAATTCGCTGTCTCTGTCCACCAGAGAGCAGTGTTCCTCTATCACCAACAACTGTCTCATATCCATGAGGAAAGGCCATGATAAAATCATGAGCTTGTGCAACGATAGCTGCATTCTGAATCTGTTCCAGTGTAGGGTGACCTCCATCATAATTGATATTACTCGCTATCGTATCGTGAAAAAGGAGGCTCTCTTGGCTTACAATGGCAATCTCACCTCTTAGGGACTCCAGCGTTACATCTCTGATATCCGTCCCATCTACACGTATCGAGCCCGAGGATACGTCGTAGAAACGGGGAATGAGATCCAAGAGGGTACTCTTGCCTGCACCGGTGGAACCGACGAAGGCCACCATCTCCCCTACCTTAACGTTAAAGGAGACATCACTCAAGACTGATTCCCCAGGTTTGTAACAGAAATCCACATGAAGAAACTCTACCCCATTTTGTAATCTCGGCATGTTCTGGGCCCCAGGTCTATCTTGTATATCTGGGATGGTGCGCATTATGTCAAAGACCCTTCTGGTCGCACCCTGAAGGGTCTTCAAATTTACATTTATTCTGGCCAACTCTTTGACAGGGGCGTAGGCTTTGGCGAATGCATAAAGCATGGCCACCAGTTCTCCTAAGGTATGATCGAAATAGATCTTTCCGATTATGAAGATGCCGGGGATGACAAGGAATACCGTTGAATCCATCATGGGCCCAATACCGAGCTGCCACCTGTTCCAGTGCATAATCTTTTTGTAGAGGTTGTTGGCATGCTTTGTAAACATACCGGATTCATATTCTCCCCTGCAGAATCCCTTGATCACCTTGAGTAACAAGATAATTTCCTGGTAGCTTGATGTTACCTCGGCTGTGGCGTCTTGGACCCTGGTAGAGTGTTTCTTGACCTTACGGCCAAAAAGCCTGACCAGCACGACAATGATGGGCGTAATAGTGAAAATCATCAGGGTGAGTTTGAAATTCATCAAGAGCAGATACCCAACGAACACCAAGAGTGTTAAGGGTTGCTGCACGAGGCCAATAGTAATATTGCTTATAAACCCCTGCATTACGGTCAGGTCTGCTGTAGCCCTCGCAAGAAGCTCGCCACTCTTGCGTTTATGATAAAATGTTAAAGGCAGGGAGATAAACTTATTGGCCAGTTCAATCCGCAGTGTTCTAATGGCCCTGTTTGAGAAGGCTGCTCCGGCAAGATCACTGAAGTAAACGGTAATTGATTTGAAGAGCACTGAAAGGAATGCAATGGCACCAAGAAGTATGAGCAAATGATTGGGGGTAATCTCTGTTATTAGGGTCAGCTCCGTTTTTTTGATTGAGAAGGGAAAGCTGAGTTGTAACCAGGGAACACTCCATCCGACAGGCTCACTTGCGGTTTTCATTCCTTCATCAACGAGCGGTTGAAGCAGGTATGCAGGTACGACGACAAACAGGGCTGATAGAGCACCCAGGACAACTGCCACCACTATCAGAGCACGGTGCCCCCTAATGTAGGGAGCAATATCATGGCCAAAAATTTTGTCAAACATGGAACTAAGCCGCATCAATGAGTCGAGAGATCACGATCCGTTGAACCTCACTGGTTCCTTCGCCAATTTCCAGGAGCTTGTGATCCCGATAGAATCTCTCAATATCGTATTCTTTCATCAAGCCGTAACCGCCGTGGAGTTGGACAGCATGGTCAACACACATGCCCATGACCTCAGAGCAATACAATTTGGCCATGGCAGCATGTTTTGCAAATGGTTTCTCATTATCTCTCAACCAGCAGGCCTTATACAGGAGCAAGCGAGCACACTCTATCTCCGTGGCCATATCGGCTAGTTTAAAGGCATTCACCTGAAATGTCGATATTGGCCTGCCAAACTGAACCCTCTCCTTGGCATATTTCAGGCCCATTTCAAAGGCACCCTGTGCCCCCCCTAAACCCATGGCAGCTATGGAGAGCCTTCCCCCATCCAGGGTTCCGAGCATCTGATGAAAACCATCCCCGATAGGGCCCAGAAGATTCTCTTTTGGTACCCTGACGTCGTCGAAATAGAGCTCACTGGTATTGGATGCTCGCCACATCAGCTTGCCGTGCATCTCCCTGGCCTCAAAGCCAGGGGTTCCTTTCTCCACTACGATACAGGTTAGTTCTGGCTTGCCATCTTTTCGTGTCCCTGTTTTGCACAGTGATACCGTACCAGCAGTGATATCAGTTGCCCCATTGGTAATAAAGATCTTGCTTCCATTTATTACCCATTCGTCTCCATCAAGAACAGCGGTTGTCTGTGTATTTCCAGCATCAGACCCGGCATTTGGCTCAGTCAGGCCAAAGGCCCAAAGGGTCTCGCCCCTGCATGCCTCTGGGAGGTATTTCCTTTTTTGTTCCTCATTTCCATAATAATAGATGGGCCCAGTACCCAGAGAATTACCAGCAGCAACGGTGGCAGCATGGGATCCATCGACCCTGGCAATTTCTTCAGTAGCAATGATGTAGGAGACATAATCCATTCCCTGGCCTTCGTACTCTTCAGATACGAACATACCAAAAAGGCCCAGCCCAGCCATGGCCGCCATGGTATCATAGGAGAATTCCTCTTTCTCATCCAGTTCCCTGGCTACGGGCTTTATCTCTTTTTCAGAAAAATCCCGTACAGATTTCCTCAATATCTCATGTTCCATTGATAATGAAAAATCCATATTTTCCCCTCTGTTTTTACATTATCTGTGAATAGTGACTGACAGAAGTCTTCTCGCAAGAATACTGAAGCCCTAAACATCAGTCAAGGCAAAATTTGTTTACCATTTATCACTTTTTCCCTAATTTTCCTATAGATAACCTGACTAGATTTCACATCACAAACGACCGTAACATCTGGCCCCAGGGGAGTCCACTGAAAGGGGTTGCTGTTTTTAAAAAGGGCTATGGTTGATGTTCCAAGCAGTCCTGCCAAATGAGTTATGCCGCTGTCGTGCCCAATGTAGAGGGAGGCATCTTTGAGCAAGGATAGGAGCATGTGCTGATCAGGAGATATGACCATCTCTACTGCCACCCCTTCGAGCTCTTTGGCAAACAGTTCATGCCATTCCTCCTCTGCCGGTCCCAAAAGCAAGACCCTCCTTTGAAATATTCCGAGATCTTTGTTTTTTATCAGCTCAATCCAAAACTCAGGGGGGCAATTCTTTTTTTTGCTTCCTGAACCTGGATGGAACACAATCATGCCTTCCGATCGGGGTGTTTTGTTCTTTTCAAACAGGCTTTTTTTTCGGGCCTCTTCAATTGCCGCCTCCGGATTAACAGGCAATCCAGACTCTTTGAGGCATGATGCCAAATATACAGCAACATGGATGCCTTCTTGCTTTGGTGGAAAGGGTGGATAGGTAAATACCGGGATATTTTTTAGACAGGCCTCTAATCGTTTTGCTACTTTCCGTGAAGGGTCACTGAGAAAGGAGATTACCGTGTCTACCTCGGGGAGGGGGAGGTCCTCACAATTTGGTTCTTCTGAAAATAGGGTGTGCCAACCCCCTTTTTCGTAATCAAGGCAGTGCGTTACAAAAGGTCTTAGAAAATCAATCCCCGGTTTTCTCCCCAACAGAGTTACCGCTACCCTTCCAGCTATGTGATGAAGAGCTGGAGTCAGTAAGAGGGTGTCACCCAGGGCGCTTGGACGGATAATTAAGGCTCTCAGAGTATCTTTCCCCATCTCTTGAAGGAATTTCATGACGATGCTCAATCTCGTTCACAAAACGCTTTCTACGAGTTTGTCAACATTTTTGGAAACGTTTACAACTAGCGAAGCTTCGCCTCCCCGGCCCGTACCGGCCAGGGACGGGCAAACCGACGAGTGGAGAAAAATCATATTCCATTAACTGAGACGAAGCGATGTTGGTTTCGTCTAAGGTTATACGGTTGCGCTGCTGGTTTCGTATGACGTTAACCGTTAACCGTTTCGAGCTGCGCAACCGCAACCGTTCTACGATCCCAATAATCCTTTGCGCGGTAGTGGTATTACAAAAACTTGACATAAAATTTAAGATCTTAGTTTATGTAGACATCTAAAATGTCCCTATCCAGAGCGCGATGGCGAGATCTTTGTTTTTGTTGGTAATGCTTTGTTTTTTTTGCTCCGCAAAGTAATGAACCGTGTCTCCCTCTGCCAGATGAATCGTGCGTTCACCGTGAACAAGTTCCAACGAGCCTTTGAGTATGCATAACACCTCCTGCCCGTTCTTGATGTTTTTCCGCACCGGAATCAGTTTTCCTGGTTCAATAACCAGGATAGCACTGTCTATAACCTTTCTATTCTCCGGAGGGAAGAAACGCCGGGTTATGAATCCTGTGTGCGGGAGATCGATATCGCCCCACTCGGACTTGCGTATCAAAACCAGTTTTTCTTGGTTGCTTGCCTGGTTCAGAAGATCACCGGCCTTTACTCCAATTGCATTGCAAATTTTAGAAAGCGTATCCACAGAGGGTGAATTTACATCATTCTCAACTTGGCTCAGGAAACCCTCAGAGATTCCTGCTTTTTCTGCTACCGTCTTCAATGTGAGTTTTTTTTCTTTACGATATCTGCGGATCAATGAACCTAGATTCATGGAGGAAGCCTCCTATTCAGGGATTAAAATAATGCTATTCAGAGAAAAAATGATTTAATAAAAATTTGACATTAATTAATATTTAGTATATAAAAATATTAACTAACTTGTCAAGTTCCTTGAATCGATATTCGGTCATTTTTTTGGATAGCAACACTCGGTAGAAACCGGGAGACTGTTTTCTGGGTTAGCTCTCCCGCAGGTGCCTAAATGTCTTCATGGCTAAAAATGTTAACATTTATGTCAAGCCCGCCCTGGTGCGGTGTGATCATAACAAGCTGTTACCCCTTTAAGACTAAGGGAATGGGAGCTATAGAATTCAACCCTTGCATGCCAGGTCTGGGCCAGAGTTTTTGTAACATCACTAAGGTGCAAAGGATAATTGGGATCGTAGAACGGTTGCGGTTGCGCAGCTCGAAACGGTTCACGGTAAACGTCATACGAAACCAGCAGCGCAACCGTATAACTTTAGACGAAACCAACATCGCTTCGAGTCAAATAATGGAATATGTTTTTTCTTTACTCATCGGTTTGAGGTGGAGCTTCGCTAGAACCTTTTCGGCGCATTTTATGGCTCATATGGGGTTTATGGCGAGCGAAATGCGGAGTACGGAGGAACATTTTAAAAAATCGGCAAATCCCTAATTCCGGTTGAAAGGAGGTTTCTTATGAAAGGGCCAATACGGTTGGTAAGATCCGGTACTATTTCGGAATATCAAAACATGGGACCAATTTATGAATGGTCGGAGGGCAACGCATATCTCATGATTGACCGGGTCACCTTCAAGGGAACGCTGGGCATTGTTCTCTGCTATTATAATCCGCCGGTTCATCAGGTAGGTAACCCGGGGTTGGATGCCTATTTAGAGGGCTTGAATATGGTTTTTGAGCAAAGGGATGATCTTGAATTTCTTATCCTTAGTGGGGCCAATGATCCAGTCCATGCTGGTGGCGACCTTAAGGAAAGCCTTACCAGACTGGATAAGACCCTCGAGATGAAAAGGGAAAAGGAGGCGAGTGGGGCTTCAGAAGAGGAGATAGACCAACTCTTTGACTGGGCAGATGACCGATTGAAAAAAGGGATTGCCTTGCATGGGCTTATTAGAAAAATCGCCGGCCATTTGAGGGTAGTTGCTGTGTGCGGGGGGGGGACACGGTTTGGCGGTTCAGCAGAGATTCCTTTGATGGCCGATGTGTTAGTGGGGGATTCCCGGAGCGGTATGTGTTTTAGTGAGACCACTATTGGTCTGCTTCCCGGTTGGTCAGGAATAGCCAGAACATTGATCAAGGCTGGCATTACCAATGCAGAATATATGGCCATGACAGCAAAGGAGATCAAGTCTACGCAGTTAAAGGACATTGGAACCTACAATGTAGTTGTGGATATACCTTTCCCCTTTCCAAAGAGGCAGAAAACCGATGATCCAGAGGCTGATAAGGCACGGTATCAGGAAGAGTTAGAGGCCCATAATGAGAGGACTGGGCTCCTTTTACTTCCGAAGGCACTGGAACTTGCAGTGTGCCCAGAAGGAGAGATCCCGAAGGTAGACGAAAAACAGAGAGGTACCCTGGCTACCAAAGAGGAGATCTCTCAGGAGATAGCCAGAAGAAAGAATCCGGAGAATTATTCTCATCTGTGGGGACAGCCGTTAAGAGAGGCAAAGGAGGAGATTGCCAAGGTTGGAAGACCTCTGGCACCACAGTCAATCGAGGCCTTGACCGGTCTCCTCGAGAGCTACGAGCCATCTGAATTTGATGAACATGAATTTGTTGAAAGAGAGATGAAGGCGGATGCGAGACTTTACAGGGATCCACGATTCCGGGCAGGTCTGATAGGAACACTTGAGCAAAAGGTAACCGATTATAGGGGGTAGGCAAGGATGAGACATTATTTTGAAAAAATGACTCCCATAGGGAGAGAGCTTGGCGAAAGCGAGAGAGAACAGGGAGCAACCAATGCTGTTGAGATTGCAACGGTTCAGAAGGAGGTAGCTCAGGCCATAGAGAAAAGAAAAGAGACAGGTATCCCGATCGAAAGGGTCCACAAGCGTGGAGAAAAGACAGCCTGGGAAAGGATTGAGCTCTTAGTAGATCCTGGTACCTTTTTACCATTAAATAGCCTGTATGATCCCGAGTTCAATCAGGAAGGAACAACCGGGGTTATTACTGGCCTGGGAAAGATATCAGGGAGATACGCCTCAATTATTGCCTCAGACAATAAGGTTCTGGCTGGGGCCTGGATCCCAGGGCAGCGGGAGCATGTGTTTCGGGCCCAGGATATTGCAGAACGATTGCGTATTCCCCTTGTCTGGGTGCTTAACTGCAGTGGCGTAAAGCTCACGGAACAGGAAAAGGTATACGCTGGCAGGAGGTCTGGCGGAAGAACATTTTTTAGGCACAGTGAGCTAATTCAAAAAGGAATACCAGTAATTGTGGGTATGTACGGCACCAATCCAGCCGGTGGTGGATACCATGCAATCAGCCCGGCAATCATCTTCGCCCATGAGAAGTCAAATATGGCCGTAGGGGGAGGAGGTATTGTGAGTGGTATGTCTCCCAAGGGAGGATTTGATCTGGAGGGTGCAGAGACGATCATAGAGGCAACCAAAAGGTTCAAGCAGGTGCCCCCTGGAGGTGCGGGGATTCACTACGATGAAACCGGCTTTATGAGGGAGACATTCGACACCGAGGAAGGCGTTCTTGGTGCTTTAAAGGAATGTATGGCAGGTATGCCCCTTTATGATCCCTCAAGTTACAGGGTAGCAGAACCTGCTGACCCGATTTATCCTGCAGATGATCTTAACTACATTGTGCCCTTTAATCAAAAAAGGACCTATAGCATTGAACAGGTGCTGGCACGGGTGTTTGATGGAAGCGAGCATATGGAATACAGACCGGACTATGGCCCTGAAGTCTACTGTGGATTGGCCAAGATAGACGGTTTCCCGATTGGAGTTATCGCGAATCGGCAAGGATTTTTGGGCACGGGTTATCCCCAATATGCTGAGAATCAATATCTGGGTATCGGGGGTAAGCTTTACCGGGAAGGCCTCATAAAGATGAATGAGTTGGTTATGTTCTGCGGTAGGGACAGGATACCCATGATCTGGTTTCAAGATACCTCAGGTATTGATGTGGGGGATATCGCTGAAAAGGCAGAGCTCCTCGGCTTAGGACAGTCGCTCATTTATTCTATCGAGAGTTCAGAGGTTCCTATGATGTGCGTGGTATTGCGAAAAGGTACGGCTGCGGCCCACTACATCATGGGAGGACCTCAGGCAAACAGAAACAATGCCTTTACCTTGGGTGTGCCTACCACCGAAATCTATGTTATGCACGGAGAAACTGCCGCAGTTGCTGCCTTTGCAAGGAGACTAGTTAAGGAAAAGGATGCAGGTAATCCCCTTGAACCAGTGATTGATAAGATGAATGCTCTTGCGCAACAGTACTATGATGAGTCAAGGCCAATCTATTGCGCAAAGACCGGTTTGGTGGATGAGATTGCGCCGATGACAGGGCTCAGGGATTATTTTGTTGCCTTTGCGAGAAGCTGTTACCAAAACCCACAGAGCATCTGCCCCCACCATCAGATGCTCCTCCCGAGATCAATAACGGGATAGTATTATGAGACTAAACACTAGTTAGTGTGGAATGGAAGAAAACATTAGGCATAGGTTGAAAACAAAAAAACCCGAAATCCGAAATCCTAAACCCGAAACAATATCGAATGATCCAAATCCAAATGACCAAAACAGTCTCATGAATTGGTTGATAGTGGATGAAAGTTATGGTTTGTACAAGGTATATTTTTGAATTTTGGACATTTAAATTTTGAACTTGTTTCGTATTTCGATATTTGAGTTTCGGATTTGATCCCAGCCTGTCTGGGTTAGAAAGGAGGAACCCCATGAGTAAACACGATATCTTTTCCCTCAACCCCCGGATGCCCAAAAAGGTCAAACTCGCCGATATCACCATCCGCGATGGCATTCAGCACGAGGAGGCGTGGATTCCCACCGAGGCCAAGATCTATTATCTCCAGGAGCTGGCCTTTGCCGGGGTGAAAAGAATGGAGGTCTGTAACCTGGGAAACCCCCGGGTCATGCCCCAGTTCAAAGACGCCGAACTAGTGCTCAAGGGAATCAGAGACGAGATCTTTGAGAAGCGACTCGCCAAACGGAACCTTCCCAAAAAGGACATCGAGTGGACCGCTGTCACCATCAGAGAGCCCGGGGTAGACCGCGCCATCGAACTCAGGGAGAAAGGCTACGGCCCCGATCGGGTCCTCATGATGGTCTCAACCGATGAAGAGCACCACTTTGCCAACTCAGGCACTACCCTTCCCAGCTACTGGAAGGAGGCAGAGCGGTGTATTAAGAAGTGCAAGGATGCTGGTATCAAGATGTGTGGTACGGTGAGTACCATCTGGGGAAGCCCTATCTCAGGACCTACCAAGTTAGAAGATGCCATTGAGTTTACCAAGCGCTGGCTCTCTATTGGTGCCGATGATATCGAGCACGCCGACCACGACGGCTCCGCCCCCCCTGATCAGGTCTACCGCTACTATGCCATGCTCTTAGATGAGATTCCCAACCCTGATCTTCACGTTGCCCACTTCCATGTGTCCCGGGGCTGGGGGCTGGCCAATGTGCTGGCTGCCCTTCAGGCAGGTATTGAGATCTTTGAGGGCTGCCTGGGAGGTATTGGCGGACAGCCCACCAACTTTCTGGACAGGACCCCGGTGCCTGGTACCGGTGCCTACTACTACAAAGACCCCAATGTGGTGGGCCTGGTGACCTTTGAGGATCTCTGTGTGATGCTCGATGAGATGGGCATTGATATCAATGGTATCGATATTGACCGGATCTTAGAGCTCGGCACCTTGATGGAGAAGACCATCGGAAGACGCCTGCGCTCAGAGTCTATCCTCAATGGCAGAATCCCCAAGGAACCCCGAGAGGAGTTCAAGCGGCCCAAGCTCCATTCAAACAAAAAGAAGCAAGGGGAGAAACCCGGTCAGCTCATCCCTGATGGCTGGCCGGAAAAGGCAGAAGTGCCGAGGGAGGTTTTGGTGAGGAAATGAGAGCGTGGCCATCTCTAGTTAAGGATATTAGCATTAAGATCTCTGGGCTTGGTTTTCATTCTAAAAACCGTAAAAACCGGGACGTAAGCTCTGAAGTAACTTGTGGGCCCTCCTTAAAGATATTTACTTTACAAGATATTCCTGAATTCATACAGGGTATTGTATATGAAGAAGCGATCCAAGAAAATAAAACCTAAAAAGACACAACACCCTGAGCATGATCAATATTTGATACGAATACGGCGGGGTGAGCGATTGTACAAATTCTATTATTTTCGTCCTATAGCCGGGCGTCGTGAGCATTTTGAATATCGAATATTAGCAAAAGAAAAGACCAATGGAATGCTGGAAATGGTAAGTTATAATTTCAAGATCATAGGTGGTGTCCCACAGAAAAGCTCGATTACCAGAGTTCCTGATATCTCAAAAGAACAATTAGAGGATATTGTTCAAAATGTTATGAGAAAAACGAATACCAGTGCTGATGAGTTTGAGGAATTGGACCTTTCCAGGTTTTCGACAATAGATGAACAAATTGAATTTCTAAAACAGGAAGACAGGGCAGATACGATGTATATTATGTAGACAATAGCTACGAAATTTTTCTTCCGCCTGGGTATTCACCAGATGATCCAGGAATATCTCCGGTATACGGAAATGCGGGAACAGGATGGAGATGAAATGGCGAAAGGAAAAAGGTTAAGTTTTTTCTCCTTTATCCTTTACGAGAGGAATCTTGCTGTACAATTCCCTTTGGATCTTTTGAGCCAAGGAAAAGACCTTTTTTTCATCAAGCCCAGTCTTGATTCCCAATGAATGTAAAGAGAGAACAAGTTTCTCGGTTGGCTGATTGCCAGGGGCGCCGGTGACGCAGCCGCCGGTTCCGCCAAGGGATGAATCGAATCGTCTGATGCCTAAATCATAGACTACCTTGCTGTTGGCAATTGCCTGGTCCCCAGCCACATTGTGAGGGTGGTATCCTAACATATCTATATTTTTTCCTTTTCTTTTATCCAGGATAGTTTCCAAAAGCTGTCTTGTTTCTTTCTCATTTGCTATTCCCTGGAGGTCCGAGAGGGTCACTGCATCAACACCACGGTCAATGAGGAGGTCTATGTAAGCATTTATTTCATCGATATCTGGTTTATGAAGAGCCCCGTTTCCCGGGTCAACATATCCGAATGCAGCCGAGATGTAGCCAATAACCCTTACCCCTCGAGAAGAAGCATCTCTGAGAATTATTTTATATTCCTCGATTGTTTCCTTTGTGGGCCTACCTAAGTTGGCCAGATTATGGGCTTCAACAGCGGAAAAGAATATACCCATGGTATGGTTGTAGCCTTCAGGGCCAAGGCCGGCTGAGAGAAAACCCTTGTACCCGACTTCATTGGGAACGAGGGTAATGAGATTTACGCCATTCACCCTGCCAAGATCTTTTGCGATTTTTCTTATCGCCTCTTTGCTCATGGCCGGGGCTACCTGCGGATTAATACATGAAAGGATTTCAATATTGGTAAAACCTGCATCAATAAGACTCAGAGCAATTTCTATCCTGATCTCGGGGGTAAAGATATGCAGGTAGTTCGATGGAATATTCTGGCCATACTCTCTTAGGGTAACGTCGGTAATAATGACGGAGTCACTACTAGCGTTTGTCATGGGTCATTAACTCACTAAAGCAAAAGCGGCTACTAATAAGCAAAGAAGTGGGCAGTAAGCAGTATGCACTTAGCTGCAGCGTGACGACCTGCTTCCGTACTATCATTAATTTGGGTGCTGAGTCAGGCCGAATCAACTACTCGTCCACTCGCCAAACGGGTAGCCAGCAACCAGCACCGGGACCTATCCTATTTCTCTTTTTCAGGAAGAATTTCCGGGAGTTTTTTAACTGCCTCCTTGCTCTCAGAGATGGCCTTACCCACCTTTTTCGACTCTTTTGATATCTTCTTCTTCCACGTCTGGTAAAGATCTGGTGATATGAGTCTAGACATAGATTGATAGGAGACAATGACCAAACGGGCTGCCCTGGAGTGGGCTATGAGGGGGCTCTTGGAGGGCATAAAAAAGGTGAGGAGCACGATGAGAAGATAAGAGACAATAATCCCCTTAACCAGGGCAAGACTAACGCCAAGGCTTCTATCAAACCAACCAATAAAGAGCCTTTTAAAGAGATGATGCAAGAGGATTCCAAGCAGACTAAAGAAAAAAAACACTAAGAAGAATAGAATGATAAAGCTGATAAGGGAAAGAGATTTCTCTAAAGGGATGTAAGGCCTGATAAGCGTGGCCATTTGTGGATGGTAATGATTGCCAATAAGAAATCCAAAAATGATACCAGCCAGGGAAGATATCTCCCTGAAAAATCCCCTGAAAATACCCCTAATGACAAAAAAAGCTATCACCCCAACGATAATCAGATCAAGAATGTTCATGCGTAATTCCTATCAAAGACAATTTCTATTAGTCAAGTTGATTGGCCAGGGTAACGTCAAAGTCCAGGGTATGGGTGTCTTTTTTTTGAAACGCCCACTCATCTAAACTATGTGGGGCATAATCCAAAAAAAAGACACCCATACCCTGGAAGAAGCCTAAAAATCAATAGATTAGGTTTTACTATGACGTGACCCTGGTTGATTCGCCTATGCCAATCTATTTTATACGCAGTTTGATCGAAGATACAGGTTATGGTAAATATATGATATGAGTCTACAAAAACGTCTTTTATTAGCATTAGGTGTTGTTTTAGTCGACCTGGGTATTTTCTTTTTGCCCCTGACCTCATTTTTTCTTGCCTATGTCATAATATATAATCCGCCGTGGGTAAAGGATTTACTTGAGAGGCTGGATTAAACCAAGTAGGCAGTAAGCAGTAGGCAGTAACCAGCGACAAGCATGGCTACGGGGTGAGAGTTGCTTTAGGCACTTAAGAAATAGGTTGCCATGATTAACCAAGCCTTCATAGACAGGGCCAAAGAACTTGGCTTTATTACTGCAGGTTTTTCTAAACCACAGACACCCGCTCACTTTGACTATTTCCTTCGCTGGCTTCACCATGCTGAAATAGGAGATATGATGTATCTCAAGAGGAATACAGGTCTGCGGAAAGACCCGAGGAGACTCCTTGATGGGTTACACACAATAATCTCTCTTGCATATCCATATCCTGCAAGCAAGCCTTCGACCCCTGACGGATACAATGCCTCGAGATATAGCACGCCTGAACAAGAGGATTACCATCTCCGACTGAGGAGATTGGGAAGCCAACTGTGCACCTCTATTAAAGAGATTTTTCCTGAAAGCAACAGCAGGGTATGTGTTGATTCAGCCCCCATTCTTGAACGGAGCTTTGCAGTAACCAGTGGAATCGGTTTTTTCGGCAAAAACAATATGCTCATTGTTCCAGGTTACGGATCGTACTGTTTTCTCATTGAGATCTTAACCACAGCCCAATTTTCTATCCCCTCTGTTAGGGAGATAGAAAACCGGTGCGGTTCATGCACCAGATGTATTGATACCTGCCCTACTGAGGCGCTGAAGGCCCCGTTTTGTATTGACGTTTCTCAATGTCTCTCCTACCTGACTATTGAGGCGAAGCATGATATTGATACAAAGATGGCAAAAAAAATGGGGAATACCTTTTTTGGCTGTGATGTGTGTCAGGAGGTTTGCCCTTTCAATAAGCAAGATGCTCCCACTGTCTCAATGCCACCCGCGGACACCATTATGAGAATGAAGACGCCAGATTTCAAAAGAGTCTTTGGAAAGACTGCATTTGAAAGGGCAGGACTGGAGAAACTGAAGAGCAACATAAAGGCGCTTCTCAATCAATAGAACCTCACTACTTCTTGCAGGGGTGCGCGATCGGAGCTTGCCAGGTTAATTGGGGAATCTGGATCAGGATATCCAACACCTACACCCATAACAACATCTTTTTCCTCCGAGATATTTAACATCTCCCTGATTTCCTCGTCAAAGGCGCTTATGAGTCCGATCGGACAGGTCCCTAAACCCATATTATGGGCTGCGAGCACCAGGTATCCTATAGCAATACCCACATCAACCAATCTTGACTTTGAAAAGGCCTGGTCAATGGTTACTATTATGGCTACAAGGGCACCGTAAAAATTGCAGGAGCCCTCATTTATGAAATCCTGAAACGGGGTCCCTTTCTCAAGGTGAGGGAAGATGCAATCCATCAGTTTTCTCTGGCGATCCATAAAATGCTCTCGTAAAGGGCGTACCGCACCTGGCCCACAGGAGATGTTTCTTTCACGCATGCTTTTTACCAGAACCCTGCTCAGACGATGGCGTTCTTCTCCCATAACAACGGTAAACTCCCAGGGTTGAAGATTGATTGCAGAAGGGGCCCTCGTGGAAAAAAGGAGCAAGCTTTCGATCGCCTCTCGTGAAACTGGCTTATCTAAGAATACCCTCGTGCTGTGGCGCTCGGTTACTACCTTTTCAAATTCCATAGGTTCATCTCCAGTCGGTTTATTATGGGAACCCTGTCAGAGACTTTAAAGGAAGCGTCAATATGGAAAGACCTTCTTTCTGACAGGGTAAAAATAGGAGAAGGGCCCGGGTATTGTCAAGGGTTTTATAGGTGCTTGGGATCAGAAAAGGCCCTATTGTCCTCTCCTGAACATTGTGTTTTCAGGCTCGAGAAAGGGGTTTGACAAACCCGGAATGGTGGCCTCTTTCAATCAGCTTGACAGTTTCGGGCGTTGTGAATATATTGGCCCAGAATTGTAACAAGGGGCAAGAACATGATCAGGGCGAAACTGTGGTTTACCTGTGCTGCGATGTATGATCCGGTGACCCCTATTATCGTTCAACCGTCTGTTTTGGGATGGAAGGCCAAGAAGAGGCAGGTTGACCTAACCATTGAACGGGCATTTACCGGAGAGGAGCTCGTTCTAAGGATGAAAGGGTGGGTTACTACCGAGGTAAAGCAGGTAATTGGAATCGTCAAATCCCACGGATACCTTAAGGTGTTGGATGAGCAGGATCTAGTTGTAGAGGTAGACTCAGAAGAGGACTATGAAAAACTGAACAAGGCCTTAGTAGAGAAATTCGGCAATGAGGTTTTTTTAGAAAAATTATAGGTTATCTTCCTCCTCTCTCCCTATCCCTTTGCCAGCTTCCATAGACTCTGATTCCTTCTTATAAATGATCAGCCGGTCTCCAGGATAGATTGCAGCCCTTAGATCCAGCTTATTCCAAATGAGGAGGGATACCAGGGGAACATTGAACCGATCTGCAATCAACGAGAGATTGTCTCCCGTTTTTACAGTATAGATTGCCTCCTTTTTAGATGTCATCCACTGCTGGAAGAGTTTGTGATACTGGTGGTGAAAATCTTGGGGTGTACCCTTTGGAATCAGAAGGGTATGACTTCCTTGAGCCAGGTAATGGCCTCGAATTTCTGGATTCAAGTCCTTGATTGCCTTGAAATGGGTCTTGGCTGCCTCAGCAATGATCCGTATGGGCGTATCATGGGGGCACGTTAGGTTGATCCGGTCGAATTCCAGGGGTGGGTAGAAATCCCCTTCAGACAGATAGAAGCCATATTGCTCAGGGTTGGATACAATTAGCTTTACGGACAGAATCCGAAAGATAAACCGTTGGGTTTCTAAGGGGAGATAAAGCTGATAATAGTTATCGGTTCCTTGCTCCAGGATTTCTGCCTCCAGGCCCTGTTCACCCATATTGTACGCTGCAGCTGCCAGGGTCCATGATCCCAGTTTTTCATGAAGGTCCTTTAGATACCGAATTGCCGCTCGAGTAGAGGCAAACAGGTTTCGTCTTTCATCAATGTGTTCGTTGATAATGAGGCCGTATTTTCTGCCTGTGTCCTTCATGAACTGCCAGAATCCTATTGCCGCCCTCTTTGAGCTCACATGAGGCCTCAGAGCGCTTTCGGCAATAGCCATGTATTTGAGATCGTCGGGCACATTGTTTTCTTTGAGCATGCTTTCGATATGGGGCATATAGCGGGGGACCCTCTTTAACCAGAGAATCACCTGAGGTCGATCCCAGAGGCTCAGAAGGAGCTCTTTTTCAAGCCGCTCTTTTATACCCTGAATTTCAATCGGTACCCTTTCCTTACAAAAATCAAGCTGCGCAGGGACATCGAGAGAGGATATCAAGGAGGGGAAGCGCGTACCCTCAGATTCCTCGCCATAGGCACTGGATAAAAACAACAGCACAATACCAAGCAAAAAAAAGAGCCTCAATTTCACCAAATTCTCCTCCTTGAATAAGGTTTTTTCCATTATGACTTTCTGAAAGGATACCATGAGGCTACCGTAATGTAAAAAGAAGATTTGTACACTAAGGCACTAAATAATGGATAAGCGAATCAAATATGTGAAGACTGCGTAAAAATGAAAGTAAGAATGAAAGTGGTTGACAAAAAGAGACAAAATCTACCATATTCATTATCAAAATTGGATTGTGATTTGTCACTGAGCGGATTTGAACTCAACAAACACTGTGCGGAGGTTATTCATGGCAGATTTTATGGAAATCATCAAAGGAAGACGGAGCATTAGGAGATATGAAGAACGAGAGATACCAGAAGATGCACTCAACAAAATCCTCGAGGCCATCAGGTGGGCACCTTCCTGGGCTAACACCCAGTGCTGGGAGGCGGTTGTGGTTAACGATTCAACAATCAAACAGAAACTCCAAGAGACCTTGACACCAGGAAATCCGGCAACGAAAGCCATGGTAGAAGCTCCCGTGGTCATTACGCTGTGTGGCAAGCTTCAGAGCTCAGGTTATAAAAAGGGCCAAGCTACGACCAAATTAGGGGATTGGTTTATGTTCGACATTGGACTTGCCACACAGAACCTCTGCCTTGCTGCCCACCACCTGAACCTGGGAACAGTTATTGTTGGTCTGTTTGATCACGATAAGGCAAAAGAGATATTAGAGGTGGCAGATGGATATGAAGTGGTAACGTTGATCCCGGTTGGGTATCCTGTAAAAGAGGGTAGGGCACCGGACCGCAGAGAGATTAGTGAGTTTGTTCACCATGATACGTTTTAGCATGTGAGGGCTATTGCAGGATTAGATGGAGAGAGGGATCTGTGGAGGGATTCGTCAGTTTGATTTTTTTGAAAGGACTTG
>Ga0114921_10000302_pt1 | contig 20853 bp, 19 predicted proteins | sample BentaG_FD_87016 | JGI IMG/M metagenome (GOLD analysis project Ga0114921, IMG submission 87016) | Deep subsurface microbial communities from South Atlantic Ocean to uncover new lineages of life (NeLLi) - Benguela_00093 metaG | ecosystem: Environmental > Aquatic > Marine > Oceanic > Sediment ... | reverse complement strand
GCGGGGTCCGGCCGGACTACATGAGGTGGCATCCCAACGGGTTGGCGCTCGACGTGATGATCCCCAACTATGGCAGTGCCGAGGGTCAACAGCTCGGGGACCGCATCGTCGCGTTTGCCCCTGGAGAACGCGGATCGATTCGGGGTGGTCGACATGATCTGGAGGCAAACCTATTACCCCCGTACCTATTACCCCCGTAGCGGCTCGCCGCACCTGATGGGGAACTACGGCTCAGACTCCGCCAACCACTACAACCACGTTCATATCACCACGGACGGCGGTGGATTCCCAACGGGGGCCGAAACCTACTTCAGCTGATCGCTGCGCCCGCGCTGCGAACGCCCGCGCTGCGAAACTGTCTGTCCGGGTGTGGGGTGACTGACCTGTTCGACCGCTACTTGTAGGCGACAGCCGCGCTCGAGTCAGCATCGAGGGGGATCACCTCGAACGACCGGAATCCCGCCGAAGTGCACCAGTCTCGAAAGTCGGTGAAGGTGTAATCGAAGGCGTCACCGAACTCCACGAGCATGTTCAGCGACATCATCAGCCCAAACGTGTTTTCGCGCCGCGCGTCGTCAATCAGCGACTCGATCACAACGAAAGCCCCGCCCGCGGGTAAGGCCTCGTAAGCCTTGGCGATCAACTGTTGTTTCCGCTCAAGGTTCCAGTCGTGCAGGATCATGCCCATCGTGATGACATCGGCAGCCGGCAACGGGTCGACAAGAAAGTCACCAGCGACCGCACGCACTCGGTCACCGAAGCCATGGTCCGCCAGCTTGCGCCGCGCGATCTCGGTCACGCCGGGTAGGTCGAAGCTCACGCACCGCAGTTCCGTATGTGCGGCGGCAACGATCCGGGTCAGGAGCCCGTCGGCACCACCCACATCGCAGAGGCGCGCATAGCGCTCAAATGGAAAACGTTCCGCGAGTAGCTCGAAGTTGCGTCGCGACGACGAGTCCATGGCCGCCATGAAGGTCTCGAGGCGCCGTGGATCGGCATAGAGCGACTCGAAGAATGGGCGGCCCGTTTGCTTGACCTCGCTCTGCGCCTTCCCGGTCTTCAGCGCCTCGGTCAGATCCGACCAGAAGCGATAGTTGCGATCGTCCCAGATTTTGAGGAGGCCACCTTGATACGCGGGACTGGCCTGGTCCAGGAAGTGGGCCGTCTCCGGCGTGTTGCGATAACGGGCCTTGGCCCCGACGCCGTCGCGTGCCAACAGGTCAAGCGAAACCAAAGCATCGAGGAAGTCCGTTGTCGGTCGCTTCACCAGCCCTAGACGCTCAGCAATGGCGTCCGCCGTCATCGCCTTGTCGCCGAGTTCGGTGTACAGCCCAAGCCCGACCGCTGAGAGCAATACCTTCGAGGCCGAGTAACCAGCGCCGATCGCCATGATCCGAGCGGGACTTAAATCCGCCATCGCTCAACCTTCCGGATTCTTGAGGCGCCGGGCGGTCCGCCCCTATCCCCCATGATCGGCCACAAGGGCACCGGCAGTAAAGCGCGTCGGGCAGGACATCACGACAAATCCGGCGAAGAACGTCGGCCACCATCGACGCTGCTGGCGGTCAAGCCGTTGCTGCGGCGGATGTCGATCGCCGGCATCCTTCCCTGTGGCGGCATCGACTCGAATTCGGCGATAACATGCACAACATGCGTCACGCCTGAAACAGTGATGCGTTCGGGTAACACCTGACATGGAGTATTTGGACATGCTTGAGAAGCACTCCCGCGGCCTGATCGCCGTCGCCGCCATACTGATGGGTGGATCGCTGGTCGTTGCGCCAATCGCGCAGGCCGACGAGACGCCGTACTGGGGCGGCAGGTACAAGGTGACGTTCCACACCGACCAGAAGTCGGGCACCAGTATCGCGGCCACGCAATCCGAGACTCCCTACACCGCGGGGTACATGTTCACGACGGACTGCACGTCGGGCGAATGCGTCGCGTCGGCACTCAACGGTCCCACGCCCAAGGACAACGTTTCGCCGTCGACAAAGTTCGACTGGACGGGTTCGAGGTGGTCGAGATCCAGCAGTTGGAACTGGGACTGTCAGCTTCCGGATGGGACCATCACCTTCGATCCAGCGAACTCCGTGACCAACTACGTGCCGCAGTCCGACGGGTCGCTGGCGGGGACGTTCCAGACCACCATCAGCAGCGGCGCGTGCCAGGGCACCGTCTCCATTCCGCTGACCGCGGTTCCCGCGTAACTACCAGAGCGCGACTGCCGCCGCTGCTGCGGGAGTGGCGGGGTAGGTGGCCACCGGCGCCGAGGGCCTGACCCCGGTTGGTTGATCCAGGTGTGCGCATCAAACTCAGGATGGTTCAGGCCGTTCATCATCGCGCATATCGTGTGGTCCCAAAAGGGTCCGGACGGCCGGTTTCGCCCGGGGCTACGAAAGCAACAGGAGGCTGGTTTTGCTGTCCCTTCGCGCGACAACCTTGCGTACTCGCGAATCCTTTTGGACGTTCGACAGCGTCATACCGGTCGCCGTCGGCTTCACTCCGCTGTAGTAGACAACCAAGAGATCTGTAGTAGACAACCAAGAGATAGCGAAGATTGCCCCACGCGTCGGACACGACACTAAGGTGCTGTTCGTGGGCACACGCGTGTTAGCCAACGGCCGGGGCCGCTGGTTGGCATTCGCGGCCTCGCTCGTCGTTTCTGCCGCCATGCTTTACGCCCAAGGCACAGAGCCTCCGTGCTGCGTTGAGATCCCGGCAGTAGCCTCGACAGGCCCGGGATCTGTGCCGGCCAGCGCGCCGTTCATAGCAAGTCCCGCGGAGGCGGAATTGTTGGCGGCAAGCGCGCCTGTCGCTGCCCAGGAATTCCAGGTCGCGTTACCTGCTGGCGTCACCTCGGAGGAGGGGTTGCAGGTCAAGACCACCTGGGCGGCCCGTGCCATCAGCGTGATGTTTCCAGAGATCACCAACATCGGCGGGTTCCGGCAGGATGCCTTGAAGTGGCATCCCAACGGGTTGGCGATCGACGTGATCATCCCGAGCTATGACACCGACGAAGGTATCGAGCTCGGCAACCAAATCGCCGGGTATGCCTTGGCGAATGCGAAACGATGGGGAGTGGTCCATGTGATCTGGAGGCAGGGTTATTACCCGGGCATCGGCGCGCCGAGTTGGACGGCGGACTACGGCTCAATATCCGCCAACCACTACGACCACGTTCATATCGCCACCGACGGCGGCGGATACCCAACCGGGCAGGAAACCTACTACATCGGATCCATCCGCTCTACGCCGCCAGATGGATCAAATTAATGAATCGCCCTGGTTCCGGTGGAGGCTCTGGCTATTGGATTTCGACCAGGGTTTGGTCGGTCCGTTTCGTAGCGTAGAAGTTTCGTAGCGTAGAAGATGGCTTCGAACTCTGTGGGCGGTAGGTCGTTGAGGTAGCCGTGCAGACGCGCTGTGTTGTGCCAGTGCACCCAGCTCAGGGTGGCCAGTTCGACATCCTCGACGGTCTTCCAGGGGCCGGTGCGGGCCGGTCCGTAGATCAGTTCCGCCTTGTAGTATCCGTTCGCTGTCTCCGCGAGGGCGTTATAGAAGCTGTCCCCGATGGATCCGATGGAGGGCACCGCACCGATCTCGGCGAGGCGTTCACCGTAGCGAACGGACGTGAATTGCGACCCGGCGTCGGAGTGACATGTCAAGCCCGGCGACGTGTTTCCGCGTGACCAACGGCCCATCTCAATCGCGTCGAGCACCATCGTGGTCCGCATGTTCGACGCGACCCGCCAGCCGACGATCATCCGACTGAACGCGTCGGTGATGAAGCAGACGTACGCCACTTCGGCCCAGGTCGGCACATACGTCAGGTCGGTGACCCACAACTGGTTGGGGGCAGTCGCGGTGAAGTTGCGCTTGACCAGATCGGGATGCCGCCCGGCGCCAGGGTCCGGTTTGGTGGTGCGCACCCGTTTGCCGCGACGCACCCCTTCGATACCGGCGGCCCGCATCAGCCGGGCAACCTGATCACCGCCCACGTCGTGACCAGCCCGGCGCGCCGTTTTCCACAGCTTGTGCACCCCGTAGACGCAGTAGTTGTCCTTCCACAACTGGACCAGGGCCGGGCCCAGGACGGCGTCACGGCAGGCCCGCTGCGAGGGGCCGCGGGACTTGGCCGCGTAGTAGGTGCTCGGAGCCACCGACACCCCCGCTGATCGCAGGACGGTGCAGATGGGCTCGACCCCGAACTCCTCGCGGTTGTCGTCGATGAAGTCGACTATTTCTTGTGTTGGCGGTCGAGCTCCGCCCCGAAGAAACTGGCCGCTCGCTTCAGAATCTCGTTGGCACGCTTGAGTTCTAGGCTCTCCTGTTCGAGATCCTTGATCCTCACTGACTCCTCGGTGGACACCCCGGGTGCCAATCCTTCGTCGATATCGGCCTGACCCACCCAGGTCCGCACCGACTCCACGCCGTAGCCGAGCTGGCGGGCCACCCGCGCCACCGTGCCCTGCTCGGTTCCCAGTTCGGCGCGCAGCGCCCGCACCATCCGCACAGCGGCGGCCTTCTCCTCCGGGCTGTACCTACGACTGGTCGGCTTCTTCCCGGGTGACTGTTCCTTCGGCATTCCTGCATCCTCGTTTCCAAGGTCAGGAGCCTCCAGCATTTCCAGGGCGATTCAAAACGCCAACTCGCCAACGTCATCATCCGACACATGTGGGCCGACGCCCGACGAACAGCCACCACACCAACAGCCCCCCAAATCACCGCGGCTTGACATAGAGAGCTTCGAGTCATTCAACGGCCGGCTACGCGACAAACTACTCAACTCCTGGCACTTCGACTCCCTACTGGAAGCCCGGCGTGATCATCGAAGACTGGCGCCGCGACTACAACACCAACGGACCCCACTCCGCCCACGGCGAACTCACCCCAACCGAATTCGCCCTACAGTGGACCACGACCCACCAACCCCAAGCCGCATAGCGGCTGGACCACCAAACGGGTCCCCCTCACTTTGCCCGTCGTGTCTTCAACGATGGTGACGTCACCTGGTCCGAAGCGTCGAATAGTGCCGTCGCTTACCTCAATATCTACTTGGCCGGCAAGATAGAACAAAACCGATCGCCCCGGCTCTCGGTGCCAATCACCCTCCCAACCTGGAGGTAGCGATAAAAATGCCCATTGCGTGGCAGCAGTGAATGCTGACAATTGGACTGGAGGGGCCGGAGGGGCAAAATCCACCTCGGTTAATAAAACCTCCAGATCTTCGAAATGGGTTTCTCTATCTGAACCCGTTTAGATGCGGACGTATTGCATCGTCGCTACTGTCCTAATAACGACATATTCACGTGGCGACAATTTGCTTCGGGCGAACGAAGTCAATGGGTGTCATAGTCCAAGCGACGCTACTCGTCGTCAGGCGTCTGCACGCAAGCCTGAAGTGAGGTCTCGTCCCCGACTGTTCGGCTGCGATGCCCTTTACCTGTCGTGTCTTCAACGACGGTGACGTCACCTGGTCCGAAGCGTCGAATGGTGCCATCGCCGACCTCAATATCTACTTGGCCGACAAGATAGAAGAATGCCTGTCGCGTCGGCGTTGGATGCCAATCACCCACCCAACCTGGAGGTATCGCGAAAAACATCCATTGCTTGGCAGCGGTGAATCCTGACAATTGGACCGGAGGGGCCGGAGGGGCAAAATCCACCTCGGTTAATTCAACCTCCAGATCTTCGAAATGGGTTTCTCCATCTGAACCCGTGTAAATGCGGACGTATTGCATCATCGCTACTCTCCTAAAAACAACATATTCACGCGGCGAAAATTTTCTTCGGGCAAACGAAGCCAATGAGCGCCATCTGCGGTTGGTGTCGGCAAAGTATTGGAAAACAGGTCGCCCTCATGGATCAGGACATGCTCGCCCTGGCGCAAGCCAGGACGAGCACACCCATCAACAAGTATGCGGCACCATGATTCCATGCCAGCCCCGCTTTATTTCCGGTTCCAGCCCCCGCTCATGTTCAGGAACTGCGCCGTGTAGTAGTTGCAGCCGCCATCGAGCAGAGAGGCGGCCATGTGCGCCATTTCCTCGGGTTGGCCCAAGCGGCCCATGGGGATCGGCTTACACAGGCTACCCACCCAAGATCGAACTCACGATCGGCATCTCGACCGGCAACTTTCCGTCGCCGAACGAGGACACGACCGCGGGGCAGTACATCGAGATGGCAAGACCGGTGAATATGGTGGCGGGGCCCAGCGACATGCCCGTGGCGTCAGCCACCTTCGCGGCAGCGTCGGCGGTAGTCTGCCCCCGCTGGGCCAATAGCGGGCAGACGGACTGACCGATAGCGACCGCCGTCCCAGGATCGATACCCACCAGCCCGGAGTCGGCGAGCTCCGAGAGAAAGTCGAGGCTACTCGGCTCTGCATGGGCCGGCGCAGCCAGCGACATGGCGGCGGTGATCATACCGGCGGACACTGCAAACGACCCGAGGGCCGCAAGACGGCTAGATTTCATAACCCTTTGATTTTATATGCGCAAAGCTGCCGTTTCCCGGATCGCAGGTCGGATCTAGATCACATCTACTGGCTTTCCCGGGAGCCGCACAAAGACCCGCATTCTCGCAGGTACAGCCATTGGCTCATCGCCGACTCCGTCAGATCGCTGCGGATCGTTGCCGCAGCTCCACTGCTTGAACTGCACTACCGATCCTTGAACCCGATCGCGCACCCGAAGACCGGCGCAGCGAGCGAGAGCCCTGCTAACTGGTGCGGATGGACCACGATGTGCCCCTCATAGTGTCGCCTCACACAGTCGTTGTAAGGTCGCGGCCTTTTGTTTCACTGATCTTGCGGATGGCCAGGATAGTGACAATGCCGCAGCCGATTGCCAGTGCGACCAGGGGTCCGCTGCGCGGGCCGGAGACCAGCAGGCTACTTGCGATCAACGGTGTGAAACCTTGCGATCAACGGGGTGAAACCGCCGCCGATCAGGGCCGCCAGCTGGTAGCCCATGGACGCGCCGGTGTAGCGGACCTTGGTTCCGAATACCTCCGACAGCAGTGCTCCCAGCGGCGCGAACATCGCGGACTGAAAGACCTGGCTGATCATCATCGCGACGAGGAACCACGATAGCGAGCCAGTGCCGACCAGTGCGTAGAACGGCCATGCGTAGATGACGATTCCGAATGCGCCCGAAAGGATGACCGCCCGACGTCCAACACGATCAGATAATGCCGAGAACAGCGGGATGGTCACCAGCGCATTCGCTGAATTAATGACCACCACGGTAAGTACGTCTGACCTGGCATAACCAATGGACACCGCGTAGCTGATCATGAAGGTGTTGTTCAAGGCCGTCAGGCCGAAAGTCCCGATGCCGACGGCACAGGCCAGCACCAGGTTGCGAGGGCGACGTAGCAGGTCAACTAGTGGTATCGCGTTGGACGTTCTCGCCGCCGCGTTCTGGGCTTTCTGAAAGACCGGGCTCTCGGAGGTGCTCAACCGCACGTACAGACCGACGCCGAGCAAGATGATGCTGAAAAGGAAAGGCAACCGCCATCCCCAGGACAAGAAATCGTCTTCGGGTAGGAAGGTAACCGCAGCGGCCGCGGCGGATGCCAGGAGCGCTCCGACTGCTGAGCCCATTTGCATCAGACCGTTCCAGAATCCCCAGCGACGCGGCTCCGCGTGCTCGGCAACCATCAGCGTGGCGCCTCCCCACTCCCCGCCGATCGCCACGCCCTGCAAGATCCGCAACGTGACGAGGATGAGGGGTGCTGCCACACCGATCGCTGCGTACGTCAGGACCAGCCCGATGAGGAAGCTCGCGATGCCCATGATGCCCATGGTCACCACGAGGATCGTTTTGCGCCCGCGTCGGTCTCCGAAGTGTCCAAAAAGAAGGCCGCCTATGGGACGCGCCACATAGCCCGCTGCCAGCGTGCCGAAGGCCGCGATCGTCGCCAACGACGGATCGGATTGCGGAAAGAACACCACACCGAAGACCAGCGCGCTGATGGTGCCCGTTGAACGCTCTGGCGATGAAACTCATTGCCAACATGAGCTTTCTAGGATCCCGCCTCCGAAACCGCCTCTTACCTAAGTGTTCTCGGTCGGGCTGACAGTATTTGAACGTGCGACGGCTTGACCCCAGGAAATAGCGGTAACGCGTTTCGGCTAGCCGCCGTGTCAGACGTCAGTGTTTGGCGCGGCAAGACGTTAACAGACGCGCACGTCGTTCACCATCGCGCACAACGTGTGGCCTCAAAGCGGTCCCAAGACGGCGCCCGGTGTTCGGCACGCCTGGCCGAGTTGCTGAGCATCGCAGGGAGGTCTCAGCGGTACCGGCAGTAGCGCCCCGTCGTGACCGTCTGTTGCAGGTAGGCTCCGAGCTCGGCGTCGGCCACGGCAATCCTCTCGATGGCGTCACGGATGCGAGCGGACACCGCCTTGCGTGCCCGCTCGACGTCGTCGCCCAATCGGCGGGTGCGATTCCCGAGTCCGGACGCGGCACGGAGCTGGCCGATGATCGCCGCCCGCTCGTCGTCGATGCGATCCGATACCGCGACGTCGCCACGCGCGTCAGCATCGTCGAGGGCGACCTCTATCTCCCCGAGTCGGTCGCGGTACGCGGCGATGGCACGCTCGTCGAGGACGTCGCCCCCGGTGCTCCGCTTCCAGCCGGCCGCTCCGTCCATAAGCTCGACGACGTCGACGTCGGCCCCCGGAGAGCCGACCAGCGTGGCGAGGTCGATGATCCCCTTGGTGTTCCGCATGGTGACCGAGCGACTGCCGAAGTGGATGTCCCAGCTGGTGCCGCTTCGACGGAACTTCAGACCGAGGATCCGTTGGGCGGTGAGGTGGTCGCCGAGCGGCTCGACCTCGAGCACCGATACCGGATCGCCGATGCCCTTGAGCTGATGTGAACCCGCGTCGATCATGCGATACCCTCGGCCGGCGGAAAGCTCGGCGGTGGTGGCCGAGACGAAGACGCCGTCCGCCGGTGCAAGATCGCAGAGTCGGGAGGCGACGAGGACCGTCCGTCCGGAGATGTCGGGACCACGGAGCTCGACTTCGCCCGTGTGGATTCCGCTGCGGAGTCCGAAGCCGAGCTGCCGAGCTGCTCGCCGAATGGACGATGCGAACGCGATGGCGTCGCCGGGCAGGGCGAAGGTAAGCAGCGCGCCTTCCCCGGTGTCCTTGACCACCGTCCCGCCCGTAGCGGTGGCTTCGAGTGCGACCTGATCGTGGAACGCATCGAGCCGCTGGCGCCAGAGATCATCTCCGATCTGGGTCATCAGGCGTGACGACTCGACGATGTCGACGAACGCGACCGTGGTGAGGCTCCGGGTCGGCGCGTGGGCCGCAGCGCCGTCGAGCAGGAACGACTCGATCAGATCGACGAGATCAGGCGCACACTCGGCCCACGGCAGGTGGGCCCGACCCTCGAGCAAACGGAACTCGGCGTCGCCGAGCTCCTCCGCGAGTCGTCGTCCCGAATCGGCGGTGACGACGTGATCGCCGGCGCGATGCAGGACGAGCGCGGGCTGGCTGACGTTGGGTGCGACTTGGGTGACGTCCATGTCGAAGGTGAGCTGGAGGAGGTCGGCCGCGACCTGGGCGGTGGCCGTGTGGCGCTGGGCTGATGCGAAGCGTCTGGCGGTGACGGCATCGGAGTCGGGGAGGAACACCGAGGTGAGGGCTTTGCTGCCGAGTCCCCAGTTGGCGGCGACGAGATCGCGCACGACACGCTGCGTGGCTTCGTCGGTGATCGTGTGGCCGTCGAGGTAGCTGCCGACGAACACGATGCGCCGGACCAGGTGCGGTCGGTCCGCGGCCAGCTGCACGCAGGGTGGTCCGCCGCAGGAGATACCGAGCAGATCGACCGAGTCGAAGCTCGACGCCGACACCACCGCTTCGAGGTGGCCGGTCTCGGTGGGGAGGTCGTAGTCCCGGTCGTCACGGTCGCTCATCCCGACCCCGGGTCGGTCGTAGCGGATCACCGTGTGGTTCTCGGCCAGTGCGAGCACGAACTCGCGCAGCTCCTGGTTCTGCCAGTCGAGCTCGAGGTGGCTCGTCCACCAGGCCGCCAGCACCAGCGCGGGCCCGCTCCCGACGGTGGCGTACGCGATCTCCTCACCAGCGGGGCCACTGCAACGAGCAACCACCTGGTCCATCCGATCACGGTAGTCCCGCTTCGATCGCAGAGGCTCCGTGACCGGGCCGACCGGGGCTGACCCGTCCCTCCTATCGCCTGCGTGCGACGACGTGGACCAGCTCGTTCACGAACCGGTACGTGCCGTCGTCGTGCCGGTGCGGGGAGATGGCCTCGAGCACCTGACGCCGTAGTTTCCGTTCCCCGGTGTGCAGGATCGACGGCAGCACGAGGCCCGGCGAACGAAGGGCCCTCCAGGCGATCTCGTCATCGCCGAACTCGAGGATAGCCTGCGTGGTCCCGAAGGTGATCTCCTCGAAGCCTGCGCCCGCGAGTAACGACTCGGCGACCCCCGGAGCATTGATGGCTGCCAGCGAGACGATCTCCTCACTCACACCAGGGCCGGCCGCGCCCACGGTCATGAAGTAGCTCAACAGATCGAGCCGATCTGGCGCCCCCCAGTAAGTCAGTCCGATCCGACCGCCGGGGCGACACACCCTGGCCATCTCGGCCAGGGCGGCCTCGCATCCGCCCCAGATGCCGTTGAAGGCCACCACGACGTCGAAGGATGAGTCGTCCCAGGGGAGGTCGAACATGTCGCCGTGCACGAGGTCGGCCCCGGCCGCTCGGCGGGCTGCGATCTCGAGCAGTCCGGCCGCGGCATCGAGTCCGGCGACCGACGCGCCGAGTCGGGACGCCCGGCCGATGCTGCTCCCGGCGCCACAGGCGACGTCTAGCAACCGGGTCTGCGAACCGACGCCGACGAGATCGAACACAGCCTCGACCGCATCCCGTGCGTAGGGCTCAAAGAGGTAAGCCCAGTCGGACGCGGCGTGTGACCAAGCCTGACCGGCGATCTGCCAGTCGGCGCCATCGGGCGTATCGATGTCGGGCGTATCGATGTCGGGCGTGTCAGTGTCGGGCGTGTCAGTGTCGGGGTTCCGGGTCGGTTCGTGGCTGAAGGTCGGGGTGGGCATGGTTTCTCCTCCTGCATTGGATGGGTTCGTCATCAGAAGGGCGCCAGAGACGACGCCAGAAGTGCCAGAGTCGCTTCTGGCTCATCACGCGGCGGATCTTGCGCCTAGGTCTCAGCTACCGGGCACGCCGGTCCGACCAGGAGGACACGCCAGACTTCATCGAGGCGATCGATCTCGATCAGATCCGAGCGGGAGCAGCGTACCGCGACGCCACGGGCGCGAGACCCCACCGGACATCTTCGAGCACCTCGCCTCGAAAGGCGTGACCAGCGCGTTGGCCCCGGTCGAGGCGGCGGGAGGCGGCGGGAGGCGGCGGGAGGCGGCGTCGCCCCGCGGAGGTGGGCGCCATTCTCCGCGCAACCGGCGCCCTAAACGCATCGGTCGCCGTGACACTCGATGCAGGCCCTTGGTCGGGTATTTCCCGTGGTCGCGCTGACATGGTCGGGCTGACATGGTCGGGCTGATAGTGGTCGGTCGACGGTAGCCTCTGGTGGCCAACTCGGTCATCACCCAATCGAACGTGCGCGTACCGCGAAATATTCGCCCGTCCAGTTTTCGCAGTGGCCGCACGTTCGGCGGGCCGAGCGCTGCGCTCGAGGTGCCGGTGCGGATGCCTCCGCTGCGATGTCAGTGGCCGGGTGATGTAGCTTCAATCGACACACCGACGACACGCCGACCGGCCGCTGCCGAGGAGTTAAAACGGTGGATGCGACACCATTCGGGCACTACGAACTGCAGAAGCTGATCGGCCGGGGCGGGATGGGCGAGGTCTACCGGGCCTACGACACCAGAACCGACCACGTCGTCGCCCTCAAAGTGCTGCCGCCCCACCTTGCCGCGGACGCGGTCTTCCAGCAGCGTTTCCGGCGCGAATCCCAGGTCGTCGCCGGGGTCAACGACCCGCATGTGGTGCCCATCCACGGCTTCGGCGAGATCGACGGCCGCCTCTATCTGGACATGCGGTTGATCGAGGGCCGCAACCTCGGGACGATCCTCGCCGACACCGACAAGCCGCTCGACCCGGAGTTCGCCGGGTCGGTGGTCGAGCAGGTCGCTTCGGCACTGGACGCCGCGCACCGGGCGGGGTTGGTCCACCGCGACATCAAGCCGTCGAACATCCTGATCACCGAGCGCGACTTCGTGTACCTGATTGACTTCGGTCTGGCCCGCACGGCCGGGGAATCCGGCCTGACCACCGCCGGCAGCACGCTGGGCACGTTGGCCTACATGGCCCCGGAGCGCTTCGAGGGCGGCAAGATCGACGGCCGCGCCGATACATACGCGCTGACGTGCCTTCTGTACGAATGCTTGACGGGTTCGCGACCCTATCCGGCAGACAGCCTCGAGCAGCAGATCGCCGGGCACATGACCTCGCCGCTGCCCCTACTGTCGACCACCGACCCGCGGCTGGCGGCGTTCGACGCCGTCATCACCAAGGGCATGGCCAAGAAGCCGTCGGCGCGGTACCAGACGGCCGCCGACCTGGCCGCCGCTACTCGTCGCGCGCTGAATGCGCCGGTGCGTTCGGGGGGCCGCTCCGCGCGGCATTCGGCCCGTCGGGCCTCCAGGATCCGTCGAATGCCCCGGCGCGTGCTCGCCATGGCGGGGGCCGCGGCGCTGGTGGCGGTACTGGCCACGTTCGGGGTGTGGCACTGGCGGGGTGAGTCCGACCGCAACGAGTCCCGGCAGCCGAACCTCGTCGATTCGTCGTCGGCGCCGGGGCCGGTCGAAACCCCGGCGGGCGCCGTCCCATCGATCGCGGCTACCGTGCCCGAAGACATCAGCGCAACCGGCCGGTTGGTGGTCGGGGTCAACTTGCCCTACCCGCCCAACGAGTTCAAGGACTCCGACGGCGAGATCGTCGGCTTCGACGTCGATCTGATGAAGGCGATCGCGCGGACCCTCGGGCTGGTCCCGGACTACCGCGAGACAGCTTTCGAGGCGATCATCCCCTCGGTGCGGGCGGGGGACTTCAACGTCGGGATGTCGTCGTTCACCGACACGGCCGAGCGGGAGGCGGAGGCCGACTTCGTCACCTACTTCGAGACCGGGACGTTGTGGGCGCAGCAGGCCGGGTCGTCGGTCGATCCCGACAACGCGTGCGGGCTGCGGGTCGGTGCGGCCTACAGCTCCATTCAGGAAACCCGGGAGCTACCGGCGAAGTCCGATGCATGCGTGGCGGCGGGCCAGGCGCCGATCGACAAGGTCGTCTATGTCAGCCAGGACGATCTCACGGCCGCGTTGGTCGCCGGGGAGGTCGACGCGATGTCGGCCGATTCGCCGGTGACCGGCTTCGCGATCAAGACCAGCTTCGCGATCAAGACCAGCGGCGGCGCGCTCGCCCCGGCGGGGGACGTGTTCGACTCAGCGCCGTACGGCTGGCCGGTGGCCAAGGGATCGAAGCTGGCGGAGTCGCTGCTGCAGGCGCTTGAGCATGTGATGGCGACGGGGGAGTACCGGACCATCGCCACCATGTGGGGAGTCGAGAAGGGGATGATCGACAAGCCCGCGATCAACAGGGCCATACGGTAGGCGGTTCGGCGCAGGATTGGTACCGAATCTGGTACCGGTTCAGGCCGCTGCCGCACGGAATGGGGTCGTGCCGACCTGGGGATTTGACCAACTTGGGACACCCTGCACTTGACCGGATTCAAGTGTGCCGAACCCCGGAAACTGGTAGCAGATAGATATGTCGTTGAGCTGCACAAACAAAGTCGGGCTGACAGGATTTGAACCTGCGACCACTTGACCCCCAGTAAGTAGCGGCAATTCGTTTCCGCAGGTCGCCGACAGTGTTCGACGGTGGTGCGGCCACGCGAGACGTTCACAGACGCGCAGGTCGTTCACTACCGCGCTTAACGTGTGGTCCCAAACTAGGTCCCACGGCCGCGTCGACAACACGGGCCAAACCATCTATTCCGGCGCCAAGGGCGGCGCCATCGCGCTGACCCAGTCGCTGGCGCGGGAAATGGCCCGCTACGGGCAACCACTGTGTGTTCGGCGGCACCGAAACGTTCATTTCCAGCACTGCAGCCGCGACCTGTTGGTCGTGGCCACGACGACCTCGCCGGACGCGCACATGGGGCTCAACCAACTCGTCATCGACGGTATTCGTGCCCCCGCGTAAACCTCGATTCTTCACGGGTGGTGGTCCGTGGCGCAGGGTTCTGTCGGGGTGGCTGTGGTCGGGTGATTTCGGGGTTGTGGGTGGCGGATGTCGCCGCGGGTCGTCCGCGGTGACGCCGGGTTCCAGTGCCCGGGGCTGGTCGGCTCCTTTCTGGGGTTGATCTCACCCGGTGGCCGGGTGTCAGGGAATGGCCGAGACGCGGTGGAATGCTGTTTCGAGTTCGGTTGCCCACGGCCATGTTTCGGATATCCGGCGGATAGTCTTGCGGGATCGTTTGATGATCTGGGCGCCGGTGTGCAGCAACCGGCGTTCCCGCTGCGCGCGATGAGCGCAAGCATTCGCCGGTGTTGTCACACCACGCCGTCAGCGAGTGAAACCCGTAGCCACCCGTGAAATTGCCTGCCGCGCACTGCTTGTCGCTGTAGGAGTTGACCAGGGTGGCGTCGATCCGGATACCGATCACGCCGTCGATGTCGACGCGACCGGGCCGAAAATGCGCCGCTGGTCGCCGAGCACGTCGATGTCCCTGATCGAAGTGGCGCCGTCGGCGATCGCCAACGACAGGTCGGCCAGCACCCGCGCGCGGTCATGCACCACATCCGGGCGGGCCGGCGCATCAGACAATGTGCCGGTCAAACCGGTCCGGTCGGACAGCATCCGGGTGATCACCGTCCCGGTGTGCGAGACGACATCGTCGCCGCGGGCCTCGATGTCCAAACCGTTGGACCAGTCGGTAGTAATCTGCATCTGAGAAGTGCGCCCGTTCTGTGGATTCCGGAGTCGTCGACAAACTCCATTCTCCCGATGCGAGCGCACTTTTCGTGTTCACGACACCCAGCACTCACTCATCGCCGTGAAAAACCGAGGTAAAGGGTAGCCGCCGCCTGAGGATCTCCAGCAGGCGCGGAATCGAATCAAGATCGAGCAAATTCAGGGCCTCGAGCCCCGTGAGTTTACGAACGAGATCGATTCCGGCCTGCGTGTTCGCGGTAGGCCCCGTGACGATATCGGGCTCGATCTTGAAGGCTTCGCGAACTCCGACCACTGCGTACGGGTCCGACGCGCAGAGCACGGTACAGCAGACGTTAGCGCCGAGCATGCGCACGGCGGTGTCTCCGTTGTACGGTTCGAGCGGGGACGCCCCGGCCTCCGCCACGAGGATATCGGCCCCCCGCGCAGCGATCGTCGCGAGCATGTGTTCCATCGCGCGCGCAAAACGTTTCGGGGGCACGGCGGTCGAGGGCAAGCCCGCATCCACGAAATCGATGATCGTGTCAGCGCCGGCATCGCTAAATGCGAGCACGTCGCGGTAGCGTCCCGCGCCGGTAAACTTGGCGCCCGCGACGTTGCATCCGGCGCGTTTGAGCTCATGGACGATGATGCGTCCGGTCGTCGTCTTGCCGGCCGACATCGACGTCCCGATCAGGAGCACGACGGGCATCGAGAAGTGCGCCTCCGGTGTGGGCGGGACGAAGTCATCCATGGTGAGCTTGCGGCCGTCGCGGATCACGTGCCCCGAGTACCTCAAGCTCATTAGCCGCGCCAACGTTGGTGCCACCGACAGGGCCTTGCCGAACAGCCCAGCGCTGGTGAGTGCCTCCATCGAGCCGTCATCGCCGATGGCCGTCCAATCCCCGGTCGCCTCGAGCGTGGCCGCGCGCTTGCCGAACGCACCGACCGCGGGCATATCTTGCATTGCCTCGACCATCCGGCCGTTGGTGAGCTCGAACCTGTACAGCGACGAAGGCTTGCCCGTCACAGTCGCGACGATGTAATCGCCGTCCGCCCACTGATCGCGCGGCAGTTCGGCGACGTCGAAGCCCGTTTCCTGCAGATCCGCAATGCGTGTGACGGACGTAAAAACATACGGTGTCGCCATATCAATCCTCCGTGAGCGGGGGTGCGAGCAAGAGCAACGTGACGAGTGCCGTGCGTTCAATGGTCAGATCGATGTCGAGATGCTCATGAGGCGCGTGTGCGCCGTCGCCGACGGGGCCCAAGCCGTCGAGCGTCGCCGTATACAGGCTCGTTGTGTTGCCGTCGGACGCCCCGCCCGCGGCACCCTCGGTGAGTTCGAGGCCAATCTCGTCGCCGAGGCGCTGCGCGACTCGCCACAGGGTGCGATTGCGCGGCGTCGGCTCGAGCGCGGGCCGGCCGATCCGGCCTTCAACGATGAGCGAGCTGCCGGGAGAGGTCGGCTCGAGTCCCCGTATCGCGGCATCGACGCGCTCGGCATCGGCCTGGCGGGCAATCCGGACATCCACGACCGCGCAGCTCTCCGGTGCAATGACGTTCGGGCGCAGCCCGCCGTCGACCGTGCCGACATTGACGGTGACGCCGCGGGCCGGATCGTTGAGCGCGAAGAGCTTCTGGATGACGTGGGAGAGCTCCAGGATCGCGCTCACGCCGCGTTCTGGGTCCAGACCCGCGTGTGCTGCCCGCCCTTTGACGGTGATCGTGTACTTTCCGACGCCTTTACGCGCCGTCTTCAGCGCACCCGCGGGCCCGAGCGAGGGCTCGAGAACCAGCGCCCGGTCCGCAGAACGCGCGAGCCGCGTGATGTGCCGCGTCGACTCCCGGCTGCCGATTTCCTCATCGGAATTGAGGAGCACGACCGGTACCACCGACATGGAAAGGTCCAGGGCTTCGATCGCGCGCAGCGCGAACGCGAGCTCGGCGAGGCCGCCCTTCATGTCGAACGCACCCGGGCCGCGCACTTGCCGCCCGTCGTACTCGAAGGGCATCGTCCGCAAGGTCCCGACGGGCCACACGGTGTCGTAATGTCCGATCACGAGCTGCTGCCGGGCCTGCCGGCTTCGGCGGCGGGGCCGCGCAATCAGATGGCCGCCCGTCTGCCGCCCGGCGACGAACCGAGTCGCGAAGCCTCGTTCCTCCAGCTCCGACCCAAGCAGTAACCGCACGCTGGATTGGCTCCCCGGGTCCGACGACGGCGATTCGGCACGTACGAGTTCGCCGAGAAACTCGACCAGGGGTTCGCGCTGTGCGCGTAGATAATCCAGTACCGCGGTGCTGGTTGCCGGCATCGCGACACTCAGTGGCGCATGCCGGTCGGGAACGGAAACGCCTGCGTCGCGTCGATGACCGCGAACCGCCCGGGGTAAAGGTACGCGAGCTGCGGCACTTCCAACAGAATGTCGGCGTCGTCGCGATCGCTCGACCGCAGCGCGGCGGGATCGATGTGGGCGGCAACGATGCGACCGGCGATCAGCGCGTTGCGGCCGAAACCCTCGACGATTCGCTCGAGCGCGCATTCGAGAAACAGATAGCCGTTGCGGACGAACACGCCTTCCACTTCGGTCGCGGGGAAGGTATCGAGCATTCCGACGATCGGCTTCGTGTCCTCGCAGCGCGGCGCCGCCGTCAGGCTCGTCGCGACGACATCCGTGTGGCGCGGATAGGTCACGGTGAAGCTCTTCGTGCGCTCGACGTTGCGAAACGTGCCATGGCTCGGCGCGCAAACGAAACCGAAGTAGTTGTCCCAACCGAGTGGAAAGGCCATGTGCTTAGGCGCAAGGTCGGGCGTGCCTTCGGGGTCGATAGTGCCGACGAGCACGAGCGGTGCCACAGTGAAGCAGCGGCCCCAGACGGGGTACCCCAGATCGAGGGTTTCGAGGTCGGCGTAGCGATCGTCAGACATTACGCAACTCCTCACAGCCGCTGGCCCCAATGCTGGCGCCGTCTATCCTAGCCCGCCTCCGCGATGTCTCTTGGTTCCGTAAACGTCTTCGGATCCAGCCGCATACCAACGCCGTGTTGCCAATCGACGCGATGCGCGAGATGCAGGACAGCTTCTTTGAAATAGCACGTGAATCTGGCCGCGAACACCAGTGCTATAGCTACCTTTGGGGAGTCGGCTGGGGCGCACCAGGAGGCGTCCCCCAGAGGAGCGCTCAGGGCGCTGCTGCAGGGGCCCGCACGGCGGGCGCGTCGCTGCGACCACTTGACCCCCAGTAAGTACCGGTAACGCGTTTCCCCAGTTCACCGAAAGTGCGTGGCGCGATGTGGGCGTGCAAGACGTTCACGAACGCGCAGATCGTTCACCACCGCGCATGACGTGTGGTCCCTAAGTGGTCACCAGGTAAGCGGCCGTTCCTCGCCTACGGCTAGAGCTTCAGGCACAGGTCGCGAGCAAGCCCTATCGGGGGATGCGCAATCTGTCGGCCGTGCCAATGTTGCTCGGCCATCAAAACCTCGCCACCCTGACGAGCTCGGTGTCTACGGCCGCGCGCTCGACGACGGCGAGTAGTAGGTTTCCCCGCCGGTGGGGTATCCGCCCCCTGTCGTGGTGATGTGGACGTGGTCATAGTGGCCGTACCCAGTTCCTTGCCGACCGTTGGGCGTGAAGTAGGTGCCACGCCAAATCGCATCTTGCAACCCGAATCGAGTCTTGTTTTTCAGCACGAACGCGACAATCTCGTTTCCTAGCGCGATGCCCTCGGCGGCGCCCGGGTTGGGGATCATCACGTCTAGGGCCAAACCGTTGGGATGCCATCTCATGTAATCCGCCCGGACCCCACCGATGTTTTGAATCTCAGGGAACTCCGTGCCGATACTACGAGCGGCCAAGATGGTTCTGACCTGTAGACCCTCCTCTGGAGCGACGCCAACGGGCAACAAGCGAGGGATATCCGGCAGGGCAGCTACCCGCCATCTCGATGCCGAGACAATTTGGCCGGCAGCGGAACTCATACTTGAATGGCCACCGAACGGAGTCGACGAAAGTGCGCTCGGCGCCACTGTCACGATCTCCAAGCAGCACGGTGCAGCGTTCTCGACAACTGGATCGTTCTCGCCGCCAGCGGCGAGAACGCCTCCGCCGGCCGCGCAGAACGCCGCGACCGGGACGATAACCGCAGTCCGGACTACTGACCGCATCCCCCGGCCCCTGGCTGTTGCATGGCGCCCCACAGGCAGCACCCTATGCGAAAAGCGAGGAATATGTCACGAAGTTGTCACGGCAGTGTCACAGAACAGCCATGGTTTTCGTGGACTCCATCACGACCGCGTCGTCGCAATTGCAATGCAGAACGCACATCGATTCGGGTCGGACCCGAGATCTGTAGGGGGTCCAGGTCCTTTATCCCGCAGCGACTTGTCACGACGGCATCGTCAAGTTGTTGACGTGGTGTGGTGCTGCCAGGATTGGTCGGTGGCGATTGCGGCGAGGTACGAGGGCTACCGGTATCCGATCGAGGTCATCGGGCACGCGGTGTGGCGGTACTTTCGGTTCCCGCTGAGCTTTCGTGAGGTTGAGGAGCTGATGCTGGCACGCGGTGTCGCGGTGAGCTACGAGACGGTCCGGCGGTGGTGCGCCAAGTTCGGGCAGGCCTACGCTGCCCGGTTACGTCGGCGGCGCCCGCGCCCCGGCGATAAGTGGCACCTCGACGAGGTGTTCGTCGGGATCAACGGCAGGCTGCGGTACCTGTGGCGTGCGGTCGACCAGCACGGTGACGTGCTCGACGTCCTTGTGCAGTCACGCCGTAACGCGGTGGCGGCCAAGCGGTTTTTCCGTAAGCTGCTCAACGGCCTGCGGTATGTGCCGCGCGTGTTGGTGACCGACAAGCTGGCCAGCTATCAGGTCGCGCACCGCGAGCTCATGTCGTCGGTGACACGCCGGCGGTCGCGGTATCTGAACATTCATACTGAGTTCGCTGAGGCCCGGTCATCGCTTCTGGATTTCGACCGGAGCAGCCGATGCGCTGACTTCTTGCGTGTTGAGTGTGTGGGTGGCCGGGTACCGCACCTGGGTCGTGGGCCCTGTTGAGAACCTGGTGACCGAGCGTCGGTTGTGGCGATCGGATCCCTGATAGCGAATGTCTGGTGTTCGCGCGTTCCTGGTGTGGTCTCGCCTCGGCCGACAACCGATTCCGACGAAAGAGAACAGGGGCGCGGCATTGAAGGTTTGTTTGGGAGTAGACGTTGCCTGCCGGGCTGCGCATCAGGGGTCGCTGGCCGATGAGCAGGGTCGGATGCTGTTCGTGGGTCACCGGTTCCGCACCGACCCCGACGAGCTCGATGCGTTGTGGGCGCGGCTGCCCGGCGACGTCGAGCAGGTCGAGGTGGTGATGGAGCCGACGCGTAATGCCTGGGTCGCGCTGGCGGCCTGGTTCCGTCGCCGCGGCGCGAAGGTGGTGCTGGTGCCCCCGGAGCAGTCCGCCGACCTGCGTGACTACTACAACAAGCACACCAAGACTGACCGGCTCGATTCGAAAGTGTTGGCCCGTCTTCCGCTTCTACATCCCGAGGGGTTGCATCACCAGGACGCGCTCGGCCCCGGCGACCATCTCAAACGGGCGGTCAAGATCCGCTCCGGGCTGGTGCATCGCCGCACCGCCGCGATGGCCCGCCTCGACGCGCTGCTGGAGATCATGGGGCCGGCGTGGATCGCCGCGCTCGGCTCGGATATGACGCTGACCGCTCTGCGGTTTCTGGCCCGCTACGCCAACCCGGTTTCGGTCAAACGCCTCGGCAAGACACGCCTGGCGGCGTTCTTTCGCCGCTCCAGCCGCCGGGCCTGGGGAGATGAACGCGCCGCCGCGGTCATCGACGCCGCCCAGATCACGCTGCGGCTGTGGGGACCCGACGGCGGCGGGCTCGACTTCGACGCGCT
>Ga0114921_10000301_pt1 | contig 20918 bp, 17 predicted proteins | sample BentaG_FD_87016 | JGI IMG/M metagenome (GOLD analysis project Ga0114921, IMG submission 87016) | Deep subsurface microbial communities from South Atlantic Ocean to uncover new lineages of life (NeLLi) - Benguela_00093 metaG | ecosystem: Environmental > Aquatic > Marine > Oceanic > Sediment ... | reverse complement strand
CGACATAGGACGGGTGGTTGTGGGACTCGACCTTGAAGGTGGCCGCCCACCCGTCGCCGATGTCGACTACTCCGGCATTCTCCCCGATACCGGCGAGCATCGACGCGCGCATCGCCTCGGTGGTGGTGTCGCCGAAGTAGCGCAGATGCACCTTTGAGGATTTGTAGGAGCAATGCTCGCTCCACATCACCGAGTACATCGCCAGTTCGGCATCGGTGGGCCGACGGCCGAGGATCTCGCGGATTCGCGCGTACTCGTCGTCCTTGAGTCCCAGCTCACGGAAGGGCTGGGGATGGTCGGGAGTCACGGCCGCCCGCTCGACGGTGTCTATTTCTTGGGTCGGCCCAGACGTCACGGAGTCAGTTTAGGCGGTTGCACCGCCACCCTCCCGGTGTCATCCCCCCGCGACGCAGAACGCGTTGCCCTCCGGGTCGACCAGGACTACCCACCGGAAGTCGTCACCGAAGTTGTTGCGGCCGATCTCGTGGGCTCCCAAACCAACCAGACGGGAAACTTCGCCCTCCATGTCGGCGCTGTGCAGGTCAAAGTGCACCTTGTTCTTGCCGGGGGTCGGTTCGGGCACCTTCTGAAAGCCCAGCGCCGGACCGTTCTGAAGGGCGACCATCACGAAATTACCTGGGGCAACAGCGTTCAAGTCACCACCCACCGCCTTGGACCACCAGTCGGCCAGTCCGTCGGGATCCGTGCAGTCGAATGTGATCATCGCGATATCGAGTGACATGACCACAAGCTAACTCAGCCCTGGCAACCGAAGCCGCGCATTGGAGCTATCGCGGCTGAGTTCGTCGGCTGGGGTCGGTCCGGCGCAGAGCTCAGCCTGGCGACAGAAAAGCGTGAAGCGCAGCCGAATAGTCGGCCACATCGGCCGCGCCCATCACCTCGCGCGCCGAATGCATCGCCAACTGGGCCGCTCCGACATCGACGGTCGGGATTCCGGTGCTCGCCGCCGTCATCGGCCCGATCGTCGATCCGCACGGTAGGTCGGCGCGGTGTTCGTAGCGCTGCAACCGCACACCGGCCTGCGCGCACGCCAGGGCGAACGCCGCGGCGGTCCGACCGTCAGTCGCGTAGCGCAAGTTGGCCTGCACCTTGAGTACCGGACCGGCGTTCACCTCGATCAGATGGCCCGGCTCGTGACGTTCCGGATAGTTCGGATGGGTGGCGTGGGCCATGTCGCCGGACGCGACGATCGACTCCGGCAGTCGGCGCATGAAATCCTCCCGCCCGCCCCCTGCGGCCAGCGTGATCCGTTCGAGCACCGTCAGCAGCAGGTCAGACTGCGCTCCGTGGTCGGATTGGGAGCCAACCTCCTCGTGGTCGAAGAGCACCAGCATCGGCACCGTTGCTCCCTGCGGGTCGGTCGCCAAGAACGCCTCCAGCCCCGCGTAACACGTCACCTGGTTGTCCAGCCGCGGTGCGCTGAGCAACTCACCGTCGACGCCGGCCAGCCGGGACGGGTTGATGTCGTGCGTCATCAGATCGAAGCCCAGTACATCAGAAGCCTCGACCCCGGCCCGGGACGCCACGAAAGCCAGGAACGAGCGGGATCCGCTGCCCACGCCCCACACCGCGTTGACGTGCCGCTGCGGGTTCAGCTCGACGGCTTTGCGGTCCTCAGCCAGGTGTATCGCCAGCTGGGGTGCCCGCAGAATCGGCTCGTCGATCTTGATCAGGTGATCCTCGACAAGATGGCCGTGACGCACCGAGAGCCTGCCGCTGATTCCCAGGTCGCGGTCCAGCCACGAGTTCAGCCACGCTCCGCCGTAGGGCTGAAGCGCCACCACCTGCCACCCCGAGACGAATCGATCCGGGTGCTGCTTGACCCTCAGGTTGGGGCTGTCGGTGTGGGCGCCGACGATACGGAAAGGCATCTCAGAGCCCGCTTCTGCCGACCGCCACGCGATCAGCGAACCGGCCCTGACGGTGAACTGGTCACCTCCACCAGGCCACGGCTCACTCTCGGACAATTCGGTGAATCCAGCGGCGAGCAGTCGATCCGCGGCGCTTCGGCACAGATGGAACGGCGACGGCGACGCGTCGATGAACTCGCACAGACCTTGGGCGGACGCGGTAATCGACATGAAACCCATCCTTACCTGAATAGTCGGTGTGACGTGGAGATAGGGTCGTGTCGTGCCTCGTCCACAGCCTGTATTGACACCGTTGACCCCGGCGGCGATCTTCCTGGTGGCGACCATCGATGACGATCAGGGGGCGGCCGCGGCAGTGCACGATGCCCTGTCCGGGCTCAGCGGTCTGGTCCGCGCGGTCGGCTTCCGAGTTCCTGCCGCGCGGCTGAATCTGGTGGCCGGCATCGGGTCGAGCGCGTGGGACCGGTTGTTCGCCGGGCCGCGGCCGGCCGAGTTGCACGAGTTCGTCGAACTGCGCGGGGCCCGGCACCACGCTCCGTCGACCCCGGGCGATCTGCTGTTCCACATCAAGGGCGGCTCGCTGGATGTGTGCTTCGAGCTCGGTGGCCGGATTCTGGAATCGCTGGCGGGCGCCGTCACCGTCATCGATGAGGTGCATGGCTTCAAATTCTTCGAGCAGCGCGATCTGCTCGGCTTCGTCGACGGCACCGAGAACCCGGACGGACCCGATGCGGTGGCAGCGGCTCAGATCGGCGACAGCGACCCCGACTTCACCGGGGCAAGTTATGTGCACGTGCAGCGCTACACCCATGACATGGCGGCGTGGAACGCACTGAGCGTCACCGAGCAGGAGCTGGTGGTCGGCCGCACCAAGCTTGAGGACATCGAACTCGATGACTCGGTCAAGCCGGCGAATTCGCACGTAGCACTCAACGTCATCACCGACGACGACGGCAACGACCTCCAGATCGTGCGGGCCAACATGCCGTTCGGCACCCTCGGCGGGCCTTCCGGCGGCGAGTCGGGCACTTACTACATCGCCTACTCGGGCGACCCTGATGTCACCGAGAAGATGTTGAGCAACATGTTCATCGGCGACCCGCCCGGCAACACGGACCGGATCCTGGACTTCTCGACCGCGCAGACCGGCACGATGTTCTTCGTACCGACCATCGACTTTCTGGATGACCCGCCGTCGCTGCCGGGGGCGGCCCGTGACGGCGGTGACATCTTTGCCCATGCACCCGAAAACTCCCCTGCACCAATCGTTGACGACGGCTCCCTGGCGATCGGCAGCTTGAAAGGACAACCGCAATGAACAACTTGTATCGGGAACTCGCGCCGATCAACGGCGAGGCCTGGGCGGAGATCGAGCAGGAGGCTGCGCGCACGTTCAAGCGCCACATCGCGGGCCGCCGGGTGGTCGACGTCAGCGAGCCGGGCGGGCCGGTGACCGCGGCGGTGAGCACGGGCTATCTGGTCGACGTCGCAGCACCCGGGTCCGGCGTGGTCGCCCACCTGCGCGACTCGCAGCCGCTGGTTCGGCTGCGGGTGCCGTTCAGCGTGAACCGGCTCGACGTGGACGACGTCGAGCGCGGGTCGCAGGATTCGGATTGGGACGCGGTCAAGGAGGCCGCCAAGAAGCTGGCCTTCATCGAGGACCGGGCGATCTTCGAGGGCTATGAGGCTGCGCATATCGGCGGCATTCGCAAGTGCAGTTCCAACCAGGCCCTGGCATTGCCCGAGGATCCCCGCGAGATCCCCGACGTCATCGCCCAGGCCCTCTCTGAGTTGCGGCTGGCCGGCGTCGATGGCCCCTACTCGGTGTTGCTGTCCGCTGATGTCTACACCCTGGTCAGCGAGAGCACCGCGCACGGTTACCCGATCCGTGAGCACATCAACCGACTGGTCGACGGCGACATCATCTGGGCGCCGGCCATCGACGGCGCCTTCGTCCTGTCCACCCGCGGCGGCGACTTCGACCTCCAGTTGGGTACCGACGTGTCGATCGGCTATCTCTCGCACGACGCCGACACCGTGCAGCTGTACCTGCAGGAGACGATGACGTTCCTGTGCTACACCGCCGAGGCCTCGGTCGCTCTCAGCACCTGACCCCGCTCCCCTCCCCGCGAGCGGGCGTGTTTGCACACCGACACGCCGGCACAGCTGGCATTTTGGGCACGCTCGAGGTGAGTTTCAGGCCGCCAAGACCGTGTCGAGCACGGAATAGAACAGCCCGAGCCCATCATCGGACGGACCGGTTAGGGCCTCGGTGGCGTGTTCGGGGTGTGGCATCAGCCCCACAACCCGGCCGGTGGCCGAGCTGATCCCGGCAATGCTGCGCATCGAGCCGTTGGAGTCGTCGCGATACCGGAAGACCACCCTGCCCTCACCCTCGAGTTCGTCCAGCACCGACTGCTCTGCGACGTAACGTCCCTCACCGGACTTCAGCGGCACCAGAAGGTCAGCGCCCTGCTCAAAGCGAGAGGTCCACGCGGTCGAGTTGGAGGCCACTTCGATCCAGACATCGCGACACACGAAGTGCAAACCAGCGTTACGCGTCAGCGCACCGGGAAGCAGACCGGACTCACAAAGAATCTGAAAACCATTGCATATCCCCAACACCGGCAGCCCGCGTCCCGCGGCGGCTAGGACCTCGTCCATCACCGGAGCGAACCGTGCGATCGCGCCGCAGCGCAGGTAGTCGCCGTAGGAGAACCCGCCGGGGACCACCACCGCGTCGACGCCCTTGAGGTCGGCATCAGCGTGCCACAGGTTCACCGACTCGGCGCCGGCCAATCGAACCGCCCGTGCCGCGTCGATGTCGTCGAGGGTGCCCGGGAACGTGATGATGCCCACCCGGGCGCTCACGCGCGTTCCACCGACGCTTCCCTGCTGACGCTCCAGTCCTCGATGACCGTATTAGCCAGTAGCGACTCGGCGATCTCGGCAAGCTTGTCATCGGCGATGCCGTCGTCAACTTCCAGCTCGAATCTCTTACCCTGCCGCACATCTGAGATTCCGTCGAAACCCAAACGGCCGAGCGCACCCACGATGGCCTGCCCTTGGGGGTCGAGGATCTCGGGCTTCGGCATCACGTGTACCACCACTTTTGCCACGGCGCTCACTCTACCTCCGGCAATTGCGTGGCCACTTCACCGGCACGAACCTCTGTGGTCGGCACCGAGCAGCTCTGATTCCGGCCGGCCCGCGCAATGGTCGGACTAGCTTCCCGCCAAACAACCGGAGCCGCGGTAGGGCACACCAGCGCAGCCGATCACCGCTGGCGCCAGAGTGTGCTGCCGCTGCGGGGTGGCGAGGACTCGAAATAGCATGTTGTTCACGTCGGTCAAGGTCTGAGTTCCGACGTTGCCTCGAACTCGGTGAGTCTCGATTTTCGCAGGCTCGTTACGAGCCCGGTTGCCGCCCAGTGACCCTCGCCGAGCATGACACCGAATCCGGCGGCGGCAGCGGTGTCGGGCCTCGATAACGTCGCCGCACGCGCCGCTGGGCCATCCCGATTTGCCGCACGTCGCTGATGGTGCTCGACGCTGAGAGCCGAGGCAAGACATTTCAGTAGGTCGCACCTGTATCTGCCCGCTGCGGGACAGAATATAGGCATGCAGCTCACACATTTCGGTCATTCCTGCCTCCTGGCGAGCTTCACCGAGGGCACTGCGGACGAAACCACGGTGTTGTTCGACCCGGGCAACTTCTCCCATGGGTTCGAGGGCATCACGGGGCTCTCGGCGATCCTGATCACCCATCAACATCCCGACCACGCCGATACGGCGCGGCTGCCCGCTCTCATCGACGCAAACCCGCAGGCCGCGCTGTACGCCGACCCGCAGACGGCAGCCCAACTCGGCGCACCGTGGCAGCCGGTCCGGGTCGGCGACCGCTTGCACATCGGGCACCTGACGGTGCGTGGCGTCGGCGGCCGGCACGCGGTAATCCACCCGGAGATCCCGGTCGTCGACAATATTTCGTATCTGGTCGGCGACGGTGGGCACCCGGCGCGACTGATGCACCCTGGCGATGCTCTGTTCGTACCCGGCGAGCCCGTCGACGTGCTTGCCACACCGGCCGCTGCGCCGTGGATGAAGATCTCAGAGGCGGTTGACTACCTGCGGGCGGTAGCGCCGACGCACGCGGTGCCGATCCATCAGGCGATTGTGGAACCTATCGCCCGGCCCATCTACTACGGCCGGCTATCCGAGATGTCCGACGCAGACTTCCAGGTCCTCGAACCCGAGAGTGCCGTGGCGTTCTAAGAAACCACACCAACCCACGAGCAGACACAAAGTCGCACGCATTCCGGGCGTGTCGTGCGATTTCGCGTCTGCTCGCGAGGGTGTCGGGTGTGCGGGGTGTCGGGTGCTCAGCGAACGTCTCGCGCGGCAGCGCGACCCGCCGCGCGCCCGGAGAACACGCAGCCGCCGAGGAACGTGCCCTCCAGCGAACGGTAGCCATGCACCCCGCCGCCGCCGAACCCGGCTGCCTCACCGGCGGCGTACAGACCGGGCAACACCGTGCCATCCCCCTGCAGAACACGAGAATCCAGGTCGGTCTCCAAGCCGCCCAACGACTTCCGCGTCAAGATGTGCAGCTTCACCGCAATCAGCGGCCCGGCTTTCGGGTCGGTCAGCCGGTGCGGGGCGACCACTCGGCTGACGCGATCCGCCAGGAAGGTGCGCGCAGCACGGATGGCGTTGATCTGACTGTCCTTGGTGAACCGGTTTTTCACCTCCCGATCTCGCGCGGTCAGCTCTTCCTCGACAACAGCGAAGTCGAGTGGCTCGACGTCGGGTACCGCGTTCATCGCCGAGACCAGTTCCCGCAATGAATTCGCAGTCACGAAATCCACGCCCTTGTCAACGAACGCGTGTACCGGTGCCGGACCTTTCCGGGAACGCTCCAGGAGTTCTCGCACGCTGCAATCGGTCAGGTCGGGGTTCTGCTCCTGGCCGGAAAGTCCGAATTCCTTGTCGATGATCCGGGAGTTCAGAACGAACCACGTGTAGTCGTAGCCGGTCTTGGCGATGTACTCCAACGTGCCGAGCGTGTCGAATCCCGGATACAGCGGTGCGGGCAGTCGCTTGCCGGTGGCATCCAGCCACAACGACGACGGCCCGGGCAGAATGCGGATGCCGTGCAAGGGCCAGACCGGGTCGTAGTTGGTGATGCCTTCGGTGTAATGCCACATCCGGTCACTGTTGATGAGGTTTCCACCGGCAGCTTCTGAAATCTCGAGCATCCTGCCGTCCACATGAGCTGGGACACCGCTGAGCAACTGTTCGGGCACCCGCCCCATTCGCGCCGGCCAGTTCTTGCGGACCAGGTCGTGGTTGCCCCCGATCCCGCCACTGGCCACCACGACCGCCTGGGCCCGGAACTCGAAATCGCCCACGACGTTGCGCGATGAAGCGACCCCGCGGGCGGCCGTCGAAGGCTCCAGCACCGCTCCGCGCACCCCGACCACCGCCCCGTCCTCGACGATGAGTTCGTCGACGCGGTGTCGATAGGCAAACCCGGCCGTGGTCAGCCTGCGCGCGAAGACATCGACCAGTGCCGGCCCCGTCCCCCAGGTGATGTGGAAGCGGGGCACCGAATTGCCGTGCCCACGGGCGTCGTAGCCGCCCCGCTCGGCCCACCCCACCAGGGGAAAGGTCTTCAACCCGCGGTCTCGCAGCCAGCTTCGCTTCTCCCCTGCTGCGAAATCGACGTAGGCCTGGGCCCACTGCCGGGGCCAGTGATCTTCGGGGCGGTCGAATCCTGCCGTGCCGAACCAGTCCTGCAGGGCTAATTCGTGGCTGTCGCGGATGCCGAGGCGACGCTGCTCGGGACTGTCCACCAGGAACAGACCCCCGAACGACCAGAACGCCTGACCGCCGATGTTGGCCTCGTTCTCCTGGTCGACGATCAGAACGCGGCGACCGCGCTCGACCAATTCGCAAGCGGCGACCAGCCCCGCCAATCCAGCACCCACCACGATGACATCAGCGTCAGCCATGCAGCCAATGTAGCGATCGAAGCCCTTACGCGGCGCGAGTCAGCCCAGGTCGGTTCTGCCACTCGTAGACCGCCGCCACGCAAGAGTGCATCAGCGCCAGGTCGACCGCGTCCAGCATGGCCTGCCGGATGCCCGGACGACACAGGTGCCGCGACGCTACGGCCACCCGAACGACACCGGAACGCCGCGCGGTGCGCTCGGCCGACAGCACCAGCGTGCGACACCACCATGGCTCGGCCAGGAAACCCTCGCCGATGCCGAGCACCCGGGTGCGTTCGGTAGTCCGACGGACCAGGTCGGTGATGCCGCTGAGTCCGGCCAGCAGCCGGAAGCCGTTGCGGGGAAGCGCTGTCACCGCGCCCGGGGAGACGTTCCAGCCGGGCGCGGCGAACAGCCGCGTGCGTAGCCCGAGGTGCTCGAGGGTCCGGTCGGCGGCCATCAGTCGGAGGTTCGCTTCGTGGGCGGGCAGCGCCGCGAACTCACCGCGCCGCGCTTTGGTGGCGGCCTCGTCGAAGCCATGCAGCACGATGGCGTCGCCGGCTGCGCGCCGTTCAGCCAGCCAGTCGACGGTGGTCCGGTCGCGGTCGAGCCGGTACCCACCCTTGAGGCGCGGTGCCACCAGGAACGACGCGGGGACACCGCGGTCGTCGAGGCGGTTGCGGAAACCGGCGACGTCAGCCAGCGTGCGGTCGGTGATCCCAGAGATCGACACGATCAGTTGTCCTGCCATATCCGCAGTGTCGCAACGCCAGGTGTCCAGACGGTGGACAGCACCGCCCCTGCAGGTGTCGGTTCCGTTAGCGCGGCACGACGACCTCGATCGCAGCGATCCGTCGGTGAGCGTCCGGGTCAATCGGGTTGGGCTGCTTTGGTGGCCAATCCCGCGGCATCCAGCAGCCACGCGTACTGGAACGCGGCCTCCTTCCAGCGCTCGTAGCGGCCGCTGATGCCGCCGTGACCGGCGTGCATCTCGGTCTTCAGCAGCACCTTGGCGGCATCGTTGTGCGGGTCGGTTTGGGCGTGCCGCAGCGCTGCAACCCATTTCGCAGGTTCCACGTAGTACACCCGGGTGTCGTTCAGTGATGTCATCGCCAGAATCGCCGGATACTTCTTTGATTCGACGTTCTCGTAGGGCGAGTAGGACTTCATGTAGCGGTACACGTCGGGGTCCTCGAGTGGGTTTCCCCACTCGTCCCACTCGGTCACCGTCAGCGGCAGCGACGGATCCAGGATTGTGGTGAGCGGATCGACGAAGGGCACCGCGGCCAGAATCCCGGCGAACAGGTCGGGCGCCAGGTTGGCGACCGCCCCCATCAGCAGACCCCCGGCACTACCCCCGTAGGCAACTAAATTCTCCGGCCTGGTTACGTCGGTACCGACGAGATGTGCTGCCACCGAGATAAAGTCGGTGAAAGTATTCCGTTTCTCAAGCATCTTTCCGTGCTCGTACCACCGCCTACCGAGTTCGCCACCACCACGCACGTGGGCTACCGCGAACACCATCCCGCGGTCGAGGAGGGACAGTCGCGCGATGGAGAACCTCGGGTCTTCACACGATTCGTAGGCGCCGTAGCCATACAGCAGCATCGGCGCCGGATACCGCAGCCCGGCCCGGTGGATGATCGAGATCGGTATCCGCGCGCCGTCGTGCGCGACCGCCCAATCGCGGAGCTCTACGTAATCTTCGGGCCGGTAGTCGCCGAGCACGGGCTGCTCACGTAGCAGAGTCCGCTCGCCGGTAGCCAGATCGAGGTCGTAGATACGTACCGGTGTGACGAAGGACGTCGTGCCTACGCGCAGCTTGGGCGCACCCCAATTCGGGTTGGCAGACAACCCCACCGACATCAGATCCGAATCGAAGGTGATGTCTTGAGCCACCCCGTAGCCGTTGGTGCTCAGACCTTCAACGATGGGCCACAGCTGGATTCGCGGTAGCGCATTGCTGCGATAGCTGACCACCAGATGCCTGTCGAACGCATCGACGGAGTCCAGCCGCACATCGCTGCGATGCTCGATCAGGGTCCGGCACGCCGTCGGATCGCTGACCGGCGCTTCGACGAGGGTGAAGTTCTCCGCCCCGTCATTGTGCAGGATGAGGAAGCGATCCTGCCCGCCGACCACGGCGTGGTCGACCGAATACTCCACGTTCTCGCGACGCGGCCACACGGTGGCGAACGCCGCCTGCGGATCCGCCGCGTCGCCGAAGCGCAGTTCCGATGTCACCGCGCTGCCGGCAGCGATGACGACGTACTTGTTGCTGCGCGTACGCCCGACGGCGACCCAGAACCGTTCGTCGGGTTCGTAATAGACGCGTTCGGCAGGCAACCCGGCGCCCATCCGATGGCGCCATATGGTGTCTGGGCGCCACGCATCGTCCACGGTGACGTAGTACACGGTGCGATTGTCCGCCGCCCAGGTGGCACCCGCGCCGATACCGACGATCTCGTCGTCGAAGCGTTCTCCGGTGCGTAGGTCCTTGAACCGCAATGTGTAACGTTCGTCGCCGCTGACGTCTACGGAGTAGGCAAGAATGTTTCCGTCGACGCTGACGCTGGCCGCACCAAGAGAGAAGAAGTCGTGACCTTCGGCCTCGCAGTTCTCATCCAGCAGCACCTGCTCGCCCGCAATCTCAGTGTGCTCGTCGAATTCCGGCGGCGTCCAATCATCGGGATCGACAACAGGACAACGGCATTGCACCCCATACTGCTTGCCGTGAAAGCTGCGCCCGTAGTACCACCACTCGCCGCGACGGGTCGGTACCGAAAGATCGGTCTCCTTGGTCCTGGCCTTGATCTCGTCGAAAATGTTCTGCCGCAGGGGCTCCAGATCTGCGGTCACGCTGTCGGTATAGGCGTTCTCGGCTTCGAGGTGATCGATAACCTCCTGACTGGCCTTGTCCCGGAGCCATTCATAGGGGTCGATGAATACGTCGCCGTGATGTTCGCGGCGGTGGCCCATCCGCTTGGCTGTCGGTGACTTCACCCAGACGCTCCGATCCAGTCGTCGAATCTCAGTCCTGAAATACGTTCGTAGGCTTCGATATAGCGCGCCCTGGTCGCGTTCACGACGCCCTCGGGCAGCGGCGGCGGGGGTTCGTCACCGGTACGGTCCCAGCCCGACTCGGGGCCGGTCAGCCAGTTGCGGACGAACTGCTTGTCGAAGCTCTTCTGCACCACACCCACGGTGTAATCGTCTGCGCGCCAGTAACGCGAAGAATCGGGCGTGAGCACTTCGTCCGCCAGCTTCAGTTGCCCGTTCCGGTCGACACCGAACTCGAATTTCGTATCGGCCAGGATGATGCCCTTGGTCAGCGCGTGCGCAGCCCCCTGGCGGTAGGCCCGCAGCGTGCGTTCTCGGAGTTGGTCGGCGCGCTCGGCCCCGACCAACTCGACCACGTCGTCGAAAGTGATGTTCTCGTCGTGTTGACCGAATTCGGCCTTGCTCGCCGGCGTGAAAATAGGCTCGGCGAACCTACTTGCCTCCACCAGCGCCGGGGGCAGTGCGATCCCGCACAGCCCTCCTGTCTTCTGATAGTCGATCAGCCCCGAGCCGGTGAGATAGCCGCGGGCCACCGCTTCCACCGGCAGCATCTCGAGTTGCTCTACCACCAGCGCCCGGCCCAGCACCTCGGCGGGGATGCGCTCGTCGTCCGGTGGGCCGGCAAGGTGGTCCGGCGCGGGTGGCCCCGAAGAACTGAGGTGGCCGAAGAAAAACACGCTCATGGCCGTCAGGACGCGGCCCTTGTCGGGTATCTCGGAGTCCAGGATGTGGTCGTAGGCAGAGATCCGGTCGGAGGCGACGAACAGCAGGTGTCCGTCATCGATGCGGTACAACTCACGAACCTTGCCGCTGGCCACATGCTGGTAGTCGGACAGAGCAGGGCGCATCGGGCCAGCCTAACGGTGCAGCGTGATACGGCTCCGTTTGTCGTGATCGACGTGTGTTGTGATCGAGCACATGAAAACTCGGTGGGTCCCGTATGCCACAACGCCCGGCCGGCTGATGTCGCAACTGTTCAGCGACGTCGTGGTGATCATCTGGACGGCCGTTTGGGTGTTCGTCGGACTGGCCGTGCATTCCGCGGTGGCGACGATCGCCGAATTCGGCTACCGGGTGGAAGGCGGCGCCAACGGGGTGGCGGGCAACCTCGACTCGGCCGGCGACAGCGTCGACGGCGTCCCGTTGATCGGCGACGCCCTGGCCAAGCCCCTAACCGGCGCAGGTAGCGCGGCCCGCGAAATCGCGGATGCCGGGCAGTCACTGGGTGTGACTGCCGGATGGCTGGCCTGGCTACTCGCGCTGGCGGTGGCCGCACCACCGATCCTGGCGCTGATGATGCCGTGGCTGTTCCTGCGGGTTCGGTTCTTTCGGCGCAAGTGGACCGCCGTGACGCTCGCGTCCACAGCTGCAGGCGAGCAACTCCTGGCGCTGCGGGCGCTGGCCAACCGCCCGCTCCCCAGGCTGGCGGCGGTCAGCACCGATCCGGTGAGCGCCTGGCGGAACCAGGACCCGATCGCCATCCGCGGGCTGGCAGCTCTCGAATTGCGCGCCTCGGGTATCCGCGCCGCCGGAATACCCTGGGACGGCTGACTGCGCGCCTACAGAATCGCGCCGGACGTGTATTCCGCCGCTTTGGGGTGGCGGCTGATGACATCGTCGACGGCCGCGACCACCCGACCGACCTGGTCACCCGCTGCGCCGGTGAAGACCTGCTTGTCGGCCAGAGCGCTGTCGAGGGCAACCCGGTCCAGCGGCAATCGCGGGTCCGCGGCGAGCCGGTCCAGCAGATCGGGTTCCGCACCGCGCTCGCGCATCGCCAGCGCGACTGCAACCGCGTGCTCCTTGATGACCTCGTGGGCGGTCTCCCGACCGACTCCCGCCCGCACCGCGGCGATGAGGATGCGAGTGGTCGCCAGGAACGGCAGGTAGCGATCGAGCTCGCGCTGAATCACCGCCGGGTAGGCGCCGAATTCGTCGAGCACCGTCAGGAACGTCTCGGTCTGGCCGTCGAGGGCGAAGAACGCGTCCGGCAGCGCGACGCGACGCACCACCGAGCAGAACACGTCTCCCTCGTTCCACTGCGCGCCGGCCAATTCTGCGGCCATGGACGCATATCCGCGCAGCACAACCTGCAAACCGTTGACGCGTTCACAGCTGCGCGCGTTCATCTTGTGGGGCATCGCAGAGGACCCGACCTGGCCGGGGGCGAATCCCTCGGTCACCAGTTCGTGGCCAGCCATCAGGCGGATGGTGTGTGCCAGCGAGGAGGGGCCGGTCCCCAACTGCACGAGGGCTGAGAGCACGTCATGGTCCAGCGAGCGAGGGTAGACCTGCCCGACGCTGGTGAGAATCTCGGTGAAGCCCAGGAACTGGGCGACGCGCCGTTCGAGATCAGCGAGACGGTCGGTGTCTCCGGCGAACAGGTCGAGCATGTCCTGGGCGGTGCCCATCGGACCCTTGATGCCGCGCAGCGGGTAACGGTCGATGAGCTCGCTGATGCGTTGCAGAGCGACCAGCATCTCCTGGGCCGCTGACGCGAAACGCTTGCCGAGGGTGGTGGCCTGCGCGGCGACGTTGTGGCTGCGCCCGGCCATCACCAGGTCGCCGTAGACAACCGCCCGCTCGGCGAGTCGGGCGATGACCGCAATACCGTGGGTGTGTGCGAGCTGCAATGACTGACGGATCTGCAGCTGTTCGACGTTCTCGGTGAGATCTCGGCTGGTCATCCCCTTGTGCACATGCTGATGGCCGGCGAGCTCGTTGAACTCCTCGATCCGGGCCTTCACGTCGTGGCGCAGTACCCGCTCCCGCGCGGCGATGGATTCCAGATCGACGACCTCGAGCACCCGTTCGTAGTCACCGATCACCGAATCGAGGAGCTCTGAGTTTCCCGCGCCGAGCTCTGCCTGCGCCCGCAGTACCGCCAGCCACAGCCGCCGCTCGGTGACGATCTTGGCCTGTGGTGACCAGATCGCCACCATCTCGTCGCTGGCGTAGCGATCAGCCAGCACATTGGGGATTGGCGCGGGAATGCTCACGAACACACAGCCTATCGGCCCGATGAGGCAAGCTGATCGGTATGTACTCGTCCCGCTTCTATGTCGGCCTGGACCTGGCCTGGGGTCAGCGCAAGCCCACCGGCGTGGCCGCCGTCGACGATGGGGGGCGGCTGGTGTACGCCGGGGCCGCCACCGACGACAAGAGCATCCGGGCCGCGTTGGCGCCCTATACCCAGGGCGACTGTCTGTTAGCCATCGACGCTCCACTGATTGTCACCAATGCGACCGGACAACGCCCGGCCGAACAGCAGCTCAATGCTGACTTCGGCCGATTCCAAGCCGGTGCGCACCCGTCCAACACAGGCAAACCAGAGTTTGCCGACTTCCCCCGAGGAGCGCGGATCGCCCGCGATCTCGGCCTCGACATCGACCCACAGTCGACCGCACCGCGCCGGGCGATCGAGGTGTATCCGCACCCGGCGACGGTGGCGCTGTTCCGTCTCGGACGCACCCTGAAGTACAAGGCCAAGCCGGGCCGCGGCCTCGCGCAGCTGCGTGCCGAATTGCTGCGCCTCATGGAACACATCGAAAGCCTGGCGCAGGCGGACCCGGCGCTGCGCGTCGCAGACAGCGAGCACTGGACGCAACTGCGCAGCTTGGCCGAAAAGGCGGAGCGCAAGAGCGAACTGCGCCGGGTCGAGGATCCGGTGGACGCGGTGATGTGCGCATACGTGGCGATGCACGCGGCGCGCCGGCCCGACGAGGTGACCGTGTACGGCGACGGCCAGACCGGCTACATCGTCACCCCGACGTTGCCCTCCGACCTGGACCCGGCACCACCGGAACCAACACCGGGCGCGATCCTGGACGCCATCGCCACCTACGCCGAACGCGTGCCGGCGCTCACACAGTCCACCGGCCATTACCTGAAGGCGGTCACGGGCCTACTCGATGATGCCGGCATCAACTATCTCAGCGTCACCGCGCGCACCAAGACGGTCGCATCTTTCGCCGCGAAGGCCGATCGCACCGTCGACGGTCGGCGCCTCTACACCGATCCGCTGTCGGAGATCACCGACCAGGTTGGCGTGCGGGTAATCACCTACCTGCGCGATGATGTCGCTGCGGTGGCCAACCTGCTCGGTGAGGAGATGCGGCTGCTCGACGACCGCGACATGGGAGTCGAGACGGCGAGCGAAGGCCGGTGGGGCTACACCAGCAGGCATCTGCTGGTGGCCGTAGAGGGTGAGCAACAGCCGGCTTCGGTTCAGGTGCGGACCATCCTGCAGCATGCGTGGGCCGAGTTCGAGCACGATGTCCGGTACAAGGGTTCGGTGCCCGAGGAAGACGCACCCGATCTGGATCGGCGTTTCACCCTGGCCGCGGGCCTGCTCGAGTTGGCCGACCGGGAGTTCTCAGCGATCCGCGAGCGGCTCCGGTCGACCGTGCCCTCCGAGCGTGCTCCGCAGACCAGTAGCGACCCCAGGATTCCGACGCCGGTGCTGGCCACCTACTTGGGCAACCGGTTCCCCGACGCCGGATGGTCGCGCACCGAGCACTACGCCTGGATCGCCGGTCTGTTGCTAGAGCTCGGCATCGACTCGGTGGACGGCGTGGAAGTGATCCTCAGCGGCATCGACACGACCGCGGTCAACGCGGCGATGGACTACCGGTACCCGGCCGGCGCGGTGCGTCGGCTCGACGACGTCTTGCTCGCGGTGTTCGGTAACCGCTATCTGCAGCTGGCAGGCAATGACGACCGTATTGAATTGCTGGCCAGCAGATTTCAGCGACTCAACGAGTCGCTCGGCGGCGCGTAGCGCGCGGTCAGTCGAAGGGGGCGAGCACGTCGATCACGTCGATCAAGGTGGCCCGAGCCGTCGCACGCGGGCCGTCGCCTTCTCCGACCAGTGCGGCCACCACCGCACCGTCGACCGCGCACACCAGCGCGGTGAGCAACTCCGCGTGCACCGACCTTCCCGAACGCCCGACCACCTCGACGACGGCATCAGTACGCTCCTGAAGGAGGCGCCGCTCGATGTCACGCAGACCGGGTTGCCGCGCGCAGGCGATGTATCGCTCGTACCTCGAGATCAGTCGTTCTGTGACCTGTTCGGGGCTGTCACCGACCAGCAGGTCGACCAGCACGTCGGCGGTCGACTCGGCGCCGCGGCGGCGGCGCGACAACACGGCCACCCGGTCCCGCAACTCCTCGGACTCCCGCGTTCCGACGTGTTCCACCGCGTTGGCGATCAGGTCCTCGAGAGAGGAGAAATAGTAGGTCGTCGACGCCAGCGGCAGCCCGGCCCGCCGCGCGACGGCGCGGTGCCGCACAGCGTCGAAACCGCCCTCACAGAGGAGGTCGGCGGCCGCACTGACCAGTGCATACCGCCGACGCTCTCCCTTGGGAGTGACTGCTGCCGTCACCTATAGCATGTTGCCAGTCAGGGGGTTTCGGCATCGCGCTTTCGACTAATCAACAGCCCCTGCCGGGTCCGCCCGGCGCAATGACGGCGCACATGCCGGTCGGGGCCCGTAGTTGCCGACGAGGTTTGCATGGACGGGGCCTGCGTTCTTGAGCGAGTGACCGCTTGCAGCCGCGGCGGAATTGGGTGAGTTAACTAGATGCAGCAGGCGTTGCGTTGGGTGAACTCGGGATTGTCGGGGCTGATCCGCATCTGCGGTGCGGGCCGGTGGGCGGGATCTGTGTCGCTGACGAGGATGTTCTTGTACAGCTCCCCGCCCTTCATGATCAACCCGAGTTTGCTCTCGTCCTCGAGCACCGTGATGTCCTTCGTAGGGTCGCTGCTCCACAGCAAGATGTCGGCATATGCGCCTTCAGCGATCACGCCGAGCGGACCCTCGCGGTAAGGATTCCTGGCCGGCCCGGACATCTCGAGCACCTTGCCGGCGTTGCCAGTGGCGTGGCGAAGTGCCTCGAATGCAGTGAACCCGAAGTCGACTTCGACGGTGATGTTCTTCTTGGCGATCGGGGTGTTCTCGGCGAACATGTCGGATCCGCTCACGATGAAGAGATTGTGCTTGCGGGCCCACTCGATCATCTGCAGCGCCCCTTTGTGGACCTGCCTGGCCTTGCGAACCTGCTCGGCCGTGTACCACGGCACCGTCTCGGGATGCGCGAATGCGACCGCTGCCATGAAGCCCTGGAGGCCCAGGACGACGTTCTCCTCGGCCATCCGGATCACCGTCTCTTCGGAAACGAGGAAGTTGTGCTCGACACATTTCACGCCGGCGTCGAGGGACCGATTGACCGCGTCATCGCGGTAGGCATGCACAGCGACATAGGTCTTGTGGTCTTCGGCGATCTCGACTGCCGCCTTCAGTTCGTCCAAGGTGAGATTGACGACCTCGAGCGGGTCGTAGTCGCTGGCCACGCCCCCACCGGGCATCGCTTTCAAGAACGCGGCGCCCTTGCGGAAGTTCCACCTCGCCTGGCGGACCACTTCGTCGCGGCCCGACACCTCGGCCCACTGCGTCATCAGCACCGACTCGTCTTGCGCGTGGTGTTGGTTCCAGCCGCCGATGTCGGTGTGGCCTCCCGGCGGGGCTATCGCCGGACCGGCCGAGTAGATCCGCGGGCCGGTAAGCTCACCGAGCCGAACGTATTTGGCAAGCCCGAGCGAGTTGCCTCCGATGTCGCGGACCGTGGTCCAACCCTTCATGAGCAGGTGGGCGTACATGCTCTGGGCTGCCATGCCGCCGATCGTGGCGAAGTCCATGTTCTCCGCCGCGTTCTTGAGGCCGTCAGGGCCATTGATCATCAAGTGCTGGTGCATGTCAATGAGGCCTGGCGTCAGCGTGCAGCCGGTTCCGTCGACAACGATCGAAGCCTCAGCCGCCGGCAGGCCTTGGCCGACCGCCTTGATGAGTTCACCTTCGACCAGCACGTCTTGGCCCATGGCGAGTGAGTAGCTGTTGCCATCGAACACGTCGACGTTTTTGATCAGCACCTGGGCAACGCTGACCGGGGAACTCGGCACTGTGGATGCCATGAGTCTTCTTTCTCTCTGCGTCCGACTATTGCCGAAACCGGCAAATTTCTACTGCGCACCTTCTGGCGCTCGACAGTACTGAAGCGAAACACGCGACCGAGCGCTGGTACCGCTGTTGCCCGACTTCGCCATTGAGCAGCTGATGGCCGACGGGGTCGTACTTGACGCTGGTGGGGCGAAAAAGGTTGAAACACCAGCGACAGCATCAGCGGGTCGAATCCTGCGCAGGTAGCTCGGCTCAGGATGCGGTCGGCGCGAATCCGCTCGACACTGAATCTGTTGCGCATCAAGCGCCGCGATGCTCTCGGTGGCCCGCCGTCGCAGTGGTCGTCACAGTTGACCGACGAACTCACCTGGGCGGCACCGCTGCTCACGGCCTAAACAGAGATTCGCCCCTCGGCGGCGGCCAGGCCGATGTCACTACGAAAATGACTGCCGGGCAACCGGATCGAGCTGATCCGCGCATAGGCGGCATCGCGGGCCGCGGCAAGGTCAGGACCGATACCCACGACTGACAGCACCCGACCACCCGAGGATACGATGGCGCCGTCGTCCCGGCCGGCAGTGCCGGCGTGCAGCACGCTGCTGCGGGTATCCGAGCCCTCCGGGTCGGCATCGGCGCCGTGGATCACGTCGCCTACTCGTGGACGGCCCGGGTAGTTCTCCGCGGCGACGACCACCGTCACGGCGTAGCCCTCGTGCCACCGCAGTGGCGGCTGACCGGCCAGCTCGCCAATCGCCGCGGCCCGCATCAGCTGTCCCAACGGCGATTCCAGCAGCGCAAGGACCGCCTGAGTCTCCGGATCGCCGAAGCGGCAGTTGAATTCGACCACCGCCGGCCCATCCGGCGTGATCGCCAGCCCGGCGTAGAGCAGGCCCGAGAATGGGCAGCCCTGCTTGACGAGTTCGGCGGCAACGGGTTTCACCACCTCGTCGACGATGCGTCCGGCCATCTCCTCGGACAGCCAGGGCAGCGGCGCGTAGGCGCCCATCCCACCGGTATTGGGTCCACTGTCGCCGTCGCCGACGCGTTTGAAGTCCTGCGCCGGCAGCAACGGGACGACGGTCTCACCGTCCACGACGCAGAACAGCGACACTTCAGGCCCGTCGAGGAATGTTTCCAGGAGCACCGGGTGGCCGGCATCGAGCAGGCTGGCGGCGTGCGCGCGGGCGGCGTCGCGGTCGGCGGTCACCAGCACGCCTTTGCCGGCAGCGAGACCGTCGTCCTTGACCACCCATGCTGGATCGCCGCGCGGCGGCCCGAACCGACTCAGTGCGGAGTCGAGGCGGGCCGGGTTATCGACGATCTCGCCTGCGGCGGTACGCACTCCGGCCGCTGTCATCACCTCTTTGGCGAAGGACTTCGAGCCCTCTATGCGCGCCGCATCCTTAGTCGGTCCGAAGCAGGCGATGCCGGCGTCCCGCACGGCGTCGGCCACACCGAGCACCAGTGGCACCTCCGGTCCGATGACCACCAGGTCGGCTCCGATGGTTCGGGCCAGCGCGGTGACGTCCTCGCTGGAGGTCACGTCGACTTCGTACTGTTCGGCGATGCCCACTGTGCCGGCATTGCCGGGCGCCACAGCCAGCGCCGAGACCTCCGGGTCTCGGCGCAGGGCGAGCAATAGCGCGTGTTCACGGGCTCCGGAACCGATCACCAGGACGTGCACAGAAGCACACCCTAGTGGCATCGCAGCCGAGCAGCAGCGCCGCCCGGCCATACAGCTAAGGGCAATAGTGTATGGTCGGTGGAAAGTGCTTCACATCACAGGAGTTCGATTCACATGACGACTACTCAGAGCTGCCCTTTCCTGCCCGCGGGGTATGACTTCACCGACCCGGACGTCCTGGTCAACGGGATTCCCGTCACCGAGTTCGCCGAATTGCGCAAGACCGCACCGGTGTGGTGGAACGAGCAGGCCGACACCATCTTCGAGGACGGCGGCTACTGGGTGATCAGCCGTCACGCGGACATCAAGGACATCTCGCGCAACAGCGCGGTGTGGTCGACGCACCGCAAGGGAGCGGTGATGCGCCTGCCAGACGGTGTGACCGCCGACCAACTCGACCTGACCAAGGCCCTGCTGATCAACCACGACGCGCCCGAACACACCAGGCTGCGCAAAATAGTGTCGCGGTTGTTCACTCCCCGGGCGATCACCGCCCTGGAGGAGAAGTTGGCGACGGCGGCCCGCGACATCGTCGCCAAGGCCAAGACGGAACGCGACTTCGGCAATTTTGTCGACGACATTGCGATGCCGCTGCCGCTACAGGCCATCGCCGACCTGATCGGCGTGCCCGAGGCGGATCGCGAAAAGCTCTTCCACTGGACCAACACCATCATGAACACCGACGACCCCGACTTCGAGACCGACCACGTCGCAGCCAACGCCGAGCTGATGGGCTACGCCTACACGATGGCCGAGGAACGCCGCCGCTGCCCCGCCGACGACATCGTCACCCGACTGGTCCAGGCCGATATCGACGGAGAGTCGATGGAAGACGTCGAGTTCGCGTTCTTCGTCATCCTGCTCGCGGTCGCGGGAAACGAAACCACCCGCAACGCCATGACCCACGGCATGAACGCTTTCTTCGACAACCCCGATCAGTGGGAGTTGTTCAAACGGGATCGGCCCGACACCGCAATCGACGAGATCATCCGGTGGGCCACCCCCGTGCACTGTTTCCAGCGCACCGCCCTCGAAGACATCGAGGTCGGCGATGTGTTGATCCGCGAGGGCCAGCGGGCCGGCATGTTCTACAGCTCGGCGAACTTCGACGAGGACGTGTTCGACCGCCCATTCGATTTCGACATCCTGCGAAACCCCAACCCGCACCTGGCGTTCGGCGGTAACGGCGCGCACTACTGCATCGGCGCCAATCTGGCCCGCATGGAGATCAAGCTGATTTTCAACGAGCTTGGCGATGTCGGGAATCTGGGCGGCGAGCTCGTTGAAAATCAGCTTGATCTCCATGCGGGCCAGATTGGCGCCGATGGAGT